>ERZ506775.615-NODE-615-length-14868-cov-3.5078_pt1 | contig 14868 bp, 9 predicted proteins | sample MGYA00513980_ERZ506775 | MGnify/ENA metagenome assembly ERZ506775 | reverse complement strand
GCCAACAATGTTGTAATCCTCAAATGCGATGATACTTCCAAACATGGGAATAAACTTGAATATAACAAAAAAGAGCAGTCCTGGAAGAACCATCAGATAGTAAGGCCAGTATTTCTGAATGTTATGTACCCAGGTTTCTTCTTTCGCGCAGGCCTTCGACACACGCTGCTTGTGTTTTAACATGATTGTAACCCCCTTTGTGCTTTTCATTATCCTTCATTTTCCCGCTGTACTCAACGGACATTTTTTATGTAAAAGCATGGCATTTTTAAGATTGTCCTGAACAGTTACAAGTTTATAAAAACTCAAAATCCAAAAAGTCCAGCGCGCCGGTTCCTTCGTATTTCATATAGAGGGTCTGTCCTTGTATCCCATTTTTCTCTGCTCCTGTATAAGTTCCGTCAAAAGCCATCCAGTCCGGGGAGAATATATGAATTGGGACTTCGCCAAGATACAAGCCATCCGGCTGACCGAGCAGAAGCATCCGCCCTCTGGCTTCTCCACGAACCCGCAGCCGGATGGCGCCCTCCGGCTTTAAATTAAAATAGCGATATCCTGCCGACGCTCCATCCCGCATATTAGCAATGTACTGTCCAGGCCCGCTCTCCCGGTCGCTTCCGTCCTGTGTGAAGTAAGGGAAACGCCCTTCCATGAGCGCCTTTCTGGACCAGACTGCGCCTTCTTTTCCCCACAGGTGACAGGCGATCCGCGCTTCATAGACTCCTGCCCCCCTTAACGGCCCTCCATTCAGTCCGCAGGAAGTGATACGGACCTGAGGGATCCTTCCGTCCGGAAGAATCGTAACCAGCTCCGCACAGGCCTGACGACTGAAAAAGGTCCGGTTGGTCTGCCTGTGATAAAACAGATACCAGGCTCCATTCACACACTCGATTCCCCCGTGGGTGTTTCCAAGGAAATTAGCCGGTGCAGCAGCTTCCCGTCCATCAATTCCAATATCTCCAATGTCGATCAGCCTTCCTCCAAACGTAAATCCACGGTCCGGAAACGAGCTGACCGCATAGCACAGAGATGAGCTTTTTCTATCCGAATAGATCAGATAATAGATTTTTCCAATCTTACGGATAGAGCTGGCTTCGTAAAATTCGAATCCCTCAAACCCAGTCCCCTCGCTGGTTTCCGTGGTCGGGAGCAGCAGTCTGGGATCTTCCTTCAGCGTCACCATATCTGCCTCCAGGCGCATCACCTGGGAAGCCTTGTTCTCATGAAGCCCTTTACACCTCGGCCCATTGCCGGAATACAGATAGCATTCCCCGTCATCATCAATCAAAATACCGGGATCGAACTGGATATAATCTCTCTCCTTTCTTCCCAGAGGTGTTCCATCCGGATAATGAACCAGTCCCATAAATTCATAAGGCCCCGTCGGCGCATTGCTGACTGCAACACCAATTTCCGGCAACACATCGAGACAGTAATAAAGGTAATACCGTCCATCCAGCCCCTTTGCCACATCGGGAGCCCACATGCAGTGCCCTCCCTCCTGGTTTCTGGGATCCTGGTTTTTCCGGTAAATCACCCCTTCATAACGCCATTCCTTCAGATTTTTCGTATCCGCCGAATAGCACACGTAATCATTCATACAATATCCGTCCCCATCAAACCGGTCGTGGCTCCCAAACAGATAGATTCTGCCGTCAAAAACATGCGGTTCCCCATCCGGTATATATTCCCACGATGGTAAAAATGGATTTACTGCCTGCATTTTTCTTCTTCCTTTCCTTCAGAGTTTTCGCTTGAAGCGGAAATAAAGCTTCAGCCACACTCCGGTAACTTGCTGTTCTGTTTATCACCTTATCACAAGCGCTGTCGGATACCTATTGGCATTTTTTAGTATTTCACCGGGTATTTTTTAGAAAAGTCCATTAACAGCAAAAAAAGGGCGCTGCATTCATTCGCAACACCCTCACGCTACCTCACATATAATTGATCATCTATCCTTCCGCATCACAATAAAGCCATTTCCCTCCACCGCTCCGCATCTCAACCGTTCTTCACCCGTTTCCTGTAATTGGAAGGCGTCTCTCCGTAGATTCTGGAAAACAGCTCCGAAAAGGCTCTGCTGTCCCGAAAGCCAACTTCCGACGCTATATCCGCAGTTTTTTTATCAGTGGATACCAGCAGGTTGATCGCATGTTTCATCCGCACCTTGTTTAAGTAATCCTTAAAATTCTCTCCGGAATTCTTCTTAAAAAAGCTGCTGAAATAGTAGGGATTCATATGTATTTCCCCGGCCAGCACCTCCAGGGTCAGGTTCTCGCTGTAATGCCTCTCAATATACTCTCTGGCATGAATAATATCCTTTTTCTCACTGCTCACAACCGCCTTTTTTATCCGGTCCTTATACTCCTTAAAGTATCCTTCAAACAGGCCCGTAAGGCATTCATAGGACTCGCTCTGCCTTGCCTGCTCCAGAATATCCTTAAACTCCACGGGCATTCCATCAATGCCCATGGTTTCAAACCGTTCCTCTATGATACGAATCGTGCTTCCGTAGTGGAAGCAGGCGTCGTCCCTTCTTCCCTCCGAAATCAGGCACACCAGACGCCGAAAACGGGCGGCCGCATCCGTAAACGCCTTTTCATCCTGGGCCACCATCCCTTCGATCAGCTGATTTCTCACTTCCCGGATCTCCTCGAGTGTGGCGGGCTTCTTAAAGACCGGCTCCCCGACATGCAGAACCGGAATTTTGATCTGGCTGCTGAAATAGAAATATCCCGTCATGGACAGACACGCTTCATACGCCTTCGGTATCTCTCCCATGGAGTCTGCCGGATTACCCACAATAAAACCAAGCCGGCAGCGCGGAATGTGAAGCTGCACCTCTGCTTCCTCCAGAATAGAACCGAGGGTTCTTCCCGTCTCCTCCTTCTCCGGATTCTTGAGCACCATGACAATGTGGCCATTTTTTAAGAAAACAATCCCCAGATGCCGTTTTTCCAGATATTGCTCCAGAAAGCTCAATACCGAAAACTGGACCAGCCTTCGCTCCTGTTTCCCCGTCTGTCTGCTGTAGAGAATTTCCGTCAGGATCGGTAAATATCTGCACTCTTCCATTTCCACCAGCTTATCGTACGCCGCCGCTGGCCCCTCTTCCTCCGTGTAATCCGGGTGCTCCAGGCCGCCGCCTTCGCCATCCGCATCATTTTTCAGCATGGTGATGCATTTCTCCAGCGTCTCCACCAGCTCTTCACGGATAACGGGCTTCAGCAGATAGTTCACGGCGCCGTACGTCAGAGCATCCTTGGCATACTGGAAATCCTGGAACCCGCTGACGAAGATCACCTTCGTCTCAATCCCCAGCGCCTTCAGCTCTTTTAAAATCTCGATTCCCGTCTTCTTCGGCATATAGATATCGAGAAGCGCAATATCCGGTTTCTCTGTGAGAATCCCATCGAAAGCAGCTTTCCCGTCTTCGTATTCCCCCACGATCTCGATACCCAGACGGTTAAAATCCACAAGCTTCTGTAATCCTCTTATGATCACGGGCTCATCGTCCGCCAGAATCATTTTTATCATTCCTCTTCTCCCCCTTCTTTCCACGGCATGATAATCCGAACCATGGTTCCGACTCCGGGCGTGCTGGTGATTTCAATTCCGTACGCCTCTCCGTATAGATACCGCACGCGGTCGTGCACATTTTTCAGGCCGATGCTCTGCCAGTTGTGTTCATTTTTAATCCCCGGCTCATTCCCTTCCAGAAGCAGCTTCAGCTGTTCCAGTTCCCCGCTGCTCATTCCGGCGCCATTGTCCATGACCGAGATCTCCATGCGGTTCTCCACGTGCTCCGCCTCGATCATCACATGTCCGGACCCGTCCTTCGGTTTGATTCCATGGACATAGGCATTCTCCACGATCGGCTGCAGAATCAGCTTGGGGACGTGAACCTCACTGAGTCCGTTTAAATCCGCGGTAAAATGGACCTTTCCCTTGATCCGGCAGTTTAACAGATAGACATACTGCCTTGTGATCTCCACCTCTTTTTCCAGCGGCACCATGTCCTGCATGGGGCCAATCATATAGTGGATCTGGCTGGACAGCGCCTCGATCATCTCAGATACGACCGTATCATCCTTGTCCAGCGCCGTCATCCGGATAATTTCCAGTGTATTATAGAGGAAATGCGGATAAATCTGGGATTTCAGCGCCGTCATCTCCGCCTCCGCCTGCTTCATATGCGCCACATAGGACTGATTGATATAACTCTCCAGCTCCTTCGACATCTGATTGAACCGCTTCGACAGCACCCCAATCTCATCCCCCGAGGTTACAGGGAGGCGAACCTGAAAGTTACCGGTTTCAATCTCCGACATCTGTTCCATCATATTCCGAATCGGCTTTGTCAGACGCCTGGAAAACCACACAGAACCGCCCAGAAGCGCCGCCAGAGATGCCCCGATAAACACATACATCATCGTCTGCATACGTCTGATCTTCTCATAGGCGGTCGCCGTCTTCATCGTAATTATCACCTTCAGCCCGCTGGCATTATACGGTGTATCCACAACGAACTCTTCCTTCGTCTCCTCAAACCGGACTCCCTCCGACGTCAGATTCTTCCCGATCAGCGACTCATCACTGCTGTAATAGCAATTATTTTCCCGATCGCACACATAGACCTGGTCCCTTGCATTGAGATTCAGGTTCTTAAACGCCGCCTCCATCCGCTCTAAATCCACATCGATAAACAGCGTACCGACATACTCATAATTCCCTACCGCCCCCGTTAAATCAAAGTAATTCCTGGCCAGTGTAAAGACCCAGGAATCCTGCATACGAAAATAGTCGTTCTTATGAGTCAGAATCAGCATCAGATTCTTACTGTTTCTATCCAGTCCATCGAGCCCCATCCTGGCGTCAAACACCGTCTCTTCCTCCGAAGGAATATTCCGCCGCGACCGGTGAAATGCCAGCTTCTTCCCCTGAATTCCCTCTCCCACAAAATGTGCACCGGAAATATAACTGTCCACCGCCTGGACATTTCCCAGAAACACCATCATGCTTTTATACCGGTTGGCCTCCATATACTCCGGATCCTCACCAATCCCATAGATAATCCGTCTCAGATTATCATACGACATATAATTAAACTGAAACTCCCCCTCGCTGGAATAATTATAATAATAAGGCATCTTCGACACCCCATTATAGCTCTCCATCATATCAGCCAGCGACTCACTCACATAAGACGCCGCCTGAACGTAATTACTCCTCAAAGAATTACCATACTCCTTAAACATCCGGTTTACGATCACCGTCGAGAGAAAAAGCATGGGAATTAACCCCAGCGTAATAATAACGAGACAGAATTTCTGATACAGGCTCAAATTCCTTTTCCAGCGCTTCTTCATACTATTTCCTCCCCTTACTCCCCAAAACTCTTACCCACCATTATACCATACATCCCACTTAACCTCAATTTCCACCCCATCTTCCGCCCTTCTCACCTCGCGCAGCCAATACACAGCCTTTCTCACCTCACGCAGCCAGTACACAGCCCTTCTCACCTCGCGCAGCCAGTACACAGCCCCAGCGCTTGCGGAGCGCCCGGGGACAGCAGGAGCAGAAGATTCAGCAGCTTCCTTTTCCGAGGTACGCAGGAACTTAAGCAGGAAGGCAGGAAAAAAGGGTGGTGAAAGCAGGCCTCAAAGCCTGCTTTCAAGCGCACACGGAGGAAAAATCCTTCAGGATTTCTTCCGTAGTTTGCGCGATCCGCCCTTTTTTCCTGTCTTCCTGCTTTAGATCCTGCCACCGAGGAAACAAGAAGCAGCTGAATCTTCTGCTCCTGCTGTCCCCGGGCGCTCCGCAAGTGTTGGGGCGTACCCCCTGGCACATTACCCTTTCGCAGCCCCCGCCGTAATCCCCTTCACAAAATACTTCTGCAGCAGCACAAAGATAATGAGTGCCGGAATGATGGAACAAACCGTACCCGCAAACACAATATCCCACCGCGCCGTATACTGACCGACAAAGGAGTATACCTCAACCGTAATCGTTTTTGCCCGGTCTGAAGGAAGAACGAGATACGGCATTAAAAAGTCATTCCAGATACCGAGTCCGTTTAACACCACCATGGAAGCAGTACACGGTCCAAGCAGGGGAAATGTCACCTTCCAGAATGTCTGGAACGGATTGCACCCATCGATCTGGGCCGCCTCCTCGATCTCTAACGGCACTCCCTTTAAAAAGCTGCAGTACAGCAGGGAGCCGAACGCCACCGAGCCTGAGATATAACAGGCGATGGGGCCTGCCAGATTGCCGAACAGTCCGAACATCTTCATCTCTTTAAACAGCGGGAACATATAGAGATGAAATGGAATCATCATGCCCGCCAGAAAGTATGTATAGATAAATATAGTTGCCCTCGTCCTGCGCCGCTCCATCGCATAGGCCGCCATGGGAACGATAAAGACAATCAGCACTTCGGATACCAGCGTTAAAACCACACTGTGGAAAATGGCCGTCACAAAATCCGACTGGGCAAATAAATCCTGAAAGTTCTTTAAGTACAGCGTAGTTGGCAGAGACATGGGATTCTTCAGGATTTCGCCGTTGCTCTTAAATGCGGATATAATCGCAAAGAATACGGGAGCCAGGAACAGAACAGCCAGTATAATCGTCGCGGCAAAGAGAATACCGTTTCCCGGTCGTACCTTCCGTCTGCTGGCTTTAATTCCTACTTCTTTCATTATAACTGCACCTCCCTGCGTTTTAGAATGCTCTGCTGGATCGCGTTGAGAATCAGAATAATAAACAGGAGCACGATGCCGACCGCCGTTCCGAAGCCCTGCCGGCCTTCATTGAAGCCCACCTTATACAGCAGGTACACGATGGTCTCTGTCGTAAATCCGGGACCGCCGTCCGTCATGACGGAGATCTGATCGAACACCTTCAGACCGTTAATCAGGGAAAGTGTCAGATTGATGGTAAATGCACCGGAGATCAGAGGCAGTGTGATTGCCTTGAAACGCTGAAGCGGTGACGCGCCGTCGATAGCCGCCGCCTCCACCACATCGGTAGGTACACTCTGCAGCGAGGCCAGGTAGATAATCATGTAGTAACCAGCGCCTTTCCACACCAGCACGACACCGACCATGATCAGAGCCAGCTTCGGATTCCCCAGCCAGTCCTGGCAATACTCGCCCATTCCCAGCGAACGGAATATCGTATTGACTGCACCGAAATTGTAGTTGTACATAATCTTCCAGATAAAGCCCGACACGATGCCGCTGATCAGTACGGGAACGTAGAAAGCGCTCCGGAAGAAATTCTTTCCCCATCTCACATTATCCACGATCAGCGCCAGGATTAACGCCATGCTGTTTTCCAGAATCGATATGAACGCGGTAAGAATCACCGTATTCTTCAGTGCATTTCCAAAACGGGCGCTGGTAAAAATCTCTTTGTAGTTTGCCAGCCCGACAAACTTGACGACCGGATTCAGTCCGTCCCATGAGGTAAAGCTGTAATAGACGCTGGCAATCGTCGGCACGATAATAAACAGCGTAAAAAACAGGAAAGCCGGTGCGATAAATCCCATTGATACGAAATCAAACTTTGCTTTTTTCTTTCCCATCTGTCCCCCATCTCCTTTCCTTTTCTTATCTAAGGGGCTGTTAGAGAACCATTCCGGCTCTGTAACAACCCCTTTTCCATCAGTTTCCTGTTATGTTCCGCAAAGCATCATTTTCGCAGAGTATCACTCTATTCCGCGTTCTTTAACGGGTTAAAGCTCTGCATGGCAACCTGCCACGTCTTGTTTAATTCCTCACATGCGGACGGAATATCCCTCTGTCCCTGGATTATTTCAATCGTTGTCTTATACATGAAATTTCTGAAATCCGGAGGAAGCTCATTTTCACCTACTCGTCCGTTCCACATCAGACTTAAATCATCCGCCGTATTCGTAGCCTCGATTACCTTCAGCATAACCGGAGCGGCAGCCAGATCCGGGGTCTCTGCGGTAGAAGGGATGGCATTTAACTTATCACAGTAAACCTTATAATTATCCATTTTATAGAAGAAGCGGATGAATTCCTCTGCCGCGGCTTTTTTGTTCGGATCCTTTGCGGATTCTGCTGAAATCGCCAGACCGCCAGCGCCGCCACCGCCTACAAGGCGGGTCTTTCCGTCTGGACTTGGCACTGCAAACCATCCTAATTCAAAATTAGGGTCTGCATCTGTGATCTGAGAAAACATATGAGTACCGGAGTACATCATGGCCGCCATGTCGCTGACCAGGAATGTCGTAATCTGCGCATCCGGGGTTGATACCCAGCCATCCTGAGCGTACTGGAAGATGTCCTTCATTTCTTCAAATGTTGCAGTTATAGCGGGATCAGAAAAATCCTTTGTTCCCTCATAGCAATGCTTGATAAAATCAGTATCCTGGCTCATCACCTGGTCATTATATGCCTTATAAAACCAGAAACCCATATGCCAGATATCCTGTCCGCCAATAACCAGAGGCGCCATATCACCCTTATCTTTTATTTTCTGGCAAAGCTCCATGAATTCATCGTATGTCTTCGGCTCTGTGAATCCGTTATCATCAAAATACTTCTTATTATAGATGATTCCCTGCGTATTCTCTCCGCTTAATGGAGCGGTATAAGTCTTTCCGTCAAATGCAACCGTCGTCTTAAATAAGGAAATAATATCCTCCGGCAGTGGTTCCAGCATGCCTGCGCGTACATACATCGGGGTATCCCGCATTTCCATCACATCCGGAAATTCGCCAACGCTCTCCTTTGTCTTTAAGAACTCGCTGTACGCCCCACCGTTGCCCGGCTGAATCTTCACCGTGATATCCTGATACGTTTCATTAAAACGGTTGACAATTTCATTCATAGACGCCTTGGCTCCCTCGTCACCATCCGCGAATATGAAGATCAGCTCTGTCGGCTCCGTCACGACGGAAGCGTCTGTCCCTGCTGCCGCCGTATCTGATTCGGTCTTTGCCGCCTCCGTTTTTGCCGCCTCGGTCTTTGCCTCCGTTCCCGCAGCAGGGGCCTGTGACGCACCGCCTGAAGAATCCTTGGAACCACAGCCGGCCAGAAGTGTTCCTGCCATGGCTGCACATAATACAGAAGCCAGTAATCTCTTTTTCATGTTGTATCCTCCTTGCTATGAGCACTTAGCGGACGCCTTATGGCCGCTCACGTGCAATACTTGTTTTTTCTTTCTGTCATAACTATATCAGGAAATACATTCCGAAAAAACTCTGTTTTTTAAGGTATTCATGCAATTTTTAAAGATCGTTGGCCAAATCCGATAGACAGCGTAACCCAATAACGATACAATAAAGGCTGATAGGATACACGATACCAGGGCTGGGGCTAAAGCCCATTTCCGGACAGAGCACCAGCTGCCAATACGCTTACAGAAAGGAAACCTTCTTCCATGAACATAGAAACACTCATAAACGCCGATTTCAGAGGCTGCATCCAGGCAGTCCGACACGGCGAGACGATATTGGAAAAGGCATACGGATTCGCCGACCTGGCCAACCGGGTCCCAAATGAACCGGATACAAAGTTTGCAACCGCTTCGGCCGGAAAGGTGTTTGTGGCGGCGGGAATATTACAGCTGATCGAGCGGGGACGGCTGAATTTCAGCGACCGCATCGGTGATTTGCTCGGCTTTGATTTAAGAGCCATCGACCGGGATATCACCGTGGAGGAGCTGCTGACCCATACCTCCGGCATACCGGACTACTTCGACGAGAGTATCATGGAGGAGTACGAGGACTTATGGAGAGATTACCCCAATTATAAGATACGCTCCAACAGGGACTTGCTGCCGCTGTTCCTTGATAAACCCATGATGTATCCCCGCGGAAGCCGGTTTCAATACAACAATACCGGTTTTGTCGTGCTGGCCATGATCCTGGAATCCGTGACAGGGGCCGCGTTTGATGAATACTTGAGAGACTGCCTGTTTATCCCCTGCGGCATGACCTCCACGGGATACTATGAGCTGGACCGGCTTCCTGCCAAATGCGCGTCAAACTATATCTATGATGCAGAAACGCAGACGTACCGCACCAACATTTTCAGCGTTGATGCAAAAGGCACGGGAGCGGGCGGCGCATTTACGACGGTCGGCGATATCAGACGCTTCTGGGAGCACCTCATGTCCGGCAAAGTGATTTCCCCTGACATGACTGCTGATATGACCGAAAATCACAGCGGCGATGCGCGGTGCTACGGCTACGGGATCTGGCTGCGGGAGCAAAACGGAATCTATTTCCCCTATTTTCAGGGCAGCGACCCTGGAGTCAGTTTTATCTCTTCTTATAAGAAAGAGACAGAGACTGTGGTCACTCTGGTCAGCAATTATGGAGATGATGTCTGGCAGCTTCACAGAAAACTGACAGCGGAATTGTATTAACCACAGACGGGCTTATTCTTTAAAATTTGAACTCTATTGTTAAAATATGGACTTACGTTTCCATGTTGCAGTCACTATAATGATACTCAGCACAGGAAGTTTCTAAAGAAAGGACTGCAACACACATGAACGCAAACACAATTACCAATCCAATTCTGAGGGGATTCCATCCCGATCCCTCCATTGTCCGGGTGGGGGATGACTATTATATCGCCACCTCCACCTTCGAATGGTTTCCCGGCGTACAGATCAGCCATTCCAGGGATTTCATTCACTGGGAGTCTCTGGGCGGCACGCTGAATGACCCGGCCATTCTGGATCTGAAAGGGGTCGGACCCTCCCAGGGCGTCTGGGCCCCGTGCCTGACCTGGGATCAGGGGACCTTCTATCTCGTATTCACCATTGTCCGCTCCTTCTACTGCAACATGTACGACACCCATAATTATCTGGTGACCTCCAAACAGATCATGGGCCCCTGGTCCGCGCCTGTTCCATTAAATGACTTCGGATTCGATCCCTCTCTGTTTCACGACACAGACGGCCGCAAATACATGGTCAGCATGGTAACGGATCATCGAATTCCACAGAAATATGCAGGCAGAATCATTTTGCAGGAGTACTCCCCTTCCGAACAGCGGATGGTCGGACCGGTAAAGGAAATCTATCAGGGAGATAAAATCTTTCTGGAAGGTCCGCACATCTTTAAAAGAAACGGCTGGTATTATCTGTTTTCCGCGGATACCGGCACCGGGGAGCTGCACGGTCAGACCATTCTGCGTTCCCGGAGTGTCTGGGGACCGTATGAAATGTATCAGTCTCCCGTCATGGAGAGAACCGGCGACAACGAAGCATATTCCATCCTCACCACACGCCATCACGAGGACTATCCCCTTCAGAAAGCGGGCCATGCCGATCTCGTGGAAACGCAGAACGGCGAGTGGTACGCGGTCCATCTCTGCGGCCGTCCCCTCTCCAACCGCAACGAAGCGGACCGCAGGCGCTTTCCCGGCTGCCGCCGCTATCCCCTGGGGCGTGAAACAGCGGTACAGAAGATGCGCTGGACCGTGGATGACTGGCTCGTGCTGGATAACGGGACAACGCTGCCCGATACTAAGGTGCCCGCGCCGGAGCTTCCCCCCTGTCCCTGTCCGGAAATACCGGCGAGGGACGACTTCGATCTCCCCAACCTCGCTCCTGTATGGCAGTCGCTTAGGGTTCCCATGAATCACACGCACATTTCCCTGACTGCACGCCCGGGATGGCTTCGCATGTATGGAAGGGAGGGACTGGCCTCACGCTTTGCGCAGACGCTCATCGCCAGAAGATGGACGGAATTCACCTTTGAGGCATCGGCCCGGATGGAATTTCATCCCAAGGTGTTTAAGCAGATGGCCGGGCTCATCTGTATGTACGATACGGATAATTACTTCTATCTGCATCTGACCTTTGACGAAGATTCAGGAACCTGCCTGACCCTCCTGAGAGCAGAAAACAGAAGCTACTCCTATCCGGCCGGCATTCTGCCCGTTCCCGCCGATGCCCCTCTGCTCTTTAAGGCTGCGGTGGATCATGACACCATTCGTTTCTTCTACAGCCTGTCGGACGAGCAGCATTTCGTCCCCATCGGCGCTCCCATGGACTGCAGCTTTCTCTCCGACGAGGCTTGCGAAGAGGGCTGGTTTACCGGAGCCATGGTCGGAATCTGCTGCCAGGATCTGACTGGGGGCGGAGTCTATGCGGATTTTGACTGGTTTGAGTACAGAGAACTAGCATAGCAGACTACTTTTTCGGCAATATAAGTATTGGGTAAGCACCTATATAAAAAGCGCCGCTGAAGGCAAATTTAAAAATTTGACATTTGCGGCGCTGATTATATGATTACAGCCTTGCATTCCTTATATACTCAGAGGGTGTAACCCCTATTCGTTTTTTAAAAACCTTACTGAAATAAAACTGATCGATATAGCCGAGATATTCTGAAACATTTTTCACATTCTCACCTTTTAGCAACAGTTCCTTCGCCTTATCTATCTTAATTCCAATGATATAGTCTTTAAATGACATTCCCTTGTAATCACGGAAAAGACGGCAAATATATGTTTTAGACAGAGAAAAAGGCTCACTTAAATCCTGCAGCGAGAATATCTCGTTTAAATGAGTATCAATATATTGATCAATGCTTTCCATCATTTGCTGGCCCTTTGACCGGTTCCGGCTATTTATCCCACCAAATTCCCAGCCTGTCATAAGCAAGTCCAAAATACCTCCAAGAACCGCCGCCATATTCCTGGAAAAATAAATAATTTCTGCAAGGCCTTCCTGTTGCTGTTCCATTGTAATGGTTCTCCTGTCCGCTACTATGAAAAAAAATCTTTGTAGCTGATTTTCTAATATATACTGAGGAATATGGATTCTTTCCATTTCTGCAAATGCATAAATCAAAGCGTTTTTAAGAAGATCGAAACTATTCAATTTAACCGCCTGTATAAATTCCATCTCCTGCTCAGCCATAAAAATGTAAGGCTGTTCTAGATCCAATGATTTACTGTAATTCAAATACTGGTTTTCTCCAATCACCGTTCGGTAATACAGAATCTTGCTGCAGTTTGAATAGATCGTTGGTATCTTAGTGAGATCCTCGAACACTTCCGAACAGACCACCGTCCAAAAAATCCCCTTATCATCATACAATATCATCTTCTCATTAAAAAGCACATCTTCTGCATTCCAAAGGAAAATCATTGTATTATTATCATTCTCTGCTGTCCAGGCAACAGCGTTATCAGGCATGGAAACCATTCGAGTCATTTTCGGCAAATGTATATCCGGATTGTCTTCCGGCTGGATTAAATATTTCATTCTCGAATTCATGACACAGCCGCATTGCACCAGAACAAGCTGCCATCTCGATGCCTGTTTCTGCAATAATTTTGCTGTATCGCTCTCCATCTGACCATTTAAAAGATCCTGAAGGATTCTGTGCCCACCCTCTTTTCTTTCTTCATCAATAATTTTCTTCAATTGCAGCAGGTTCTCGCTCAGTTGTTCGCTTGTGACAGGCTTTATCAGATAATTATGGACCCCTAAATGTAAACCATCTCTGGCATACTCAAAGTCCTGATAATCACTGATTATTAAAAATTGAACTTTTGAATCAAGACTCTTGATTCTCTTTATTAGTTCGAGGCCATTCATCATTGGCATACGGACATCCGTTATGACAATATCCGGTTGATGACTTATAAATAGTTCCAGTCCCTCCTGGCCGTTACTCCCCACCGCGGCCACCTCATACTCTCCTTTGAACTGCTCAAATAGCCGACAGAGGTATCTGGCAATTGGCGGTTCATCCTCAACAATCATAATTTTATACATTTGAATCCCATCCCCGAATAATAACAACGGCTCCGCCAGTCTCTGCATTCATCATCTCAAGCTCTGCCTTGCCTTTAAAAAACAGCTTCAGCCTTGCATAGGTATTGACAATGCCCAGTCCTCCAATTTCCAGTCCTGCCAGATTAGCCTTGCCAAGTGTATCAAGATAATTGTTCATCTTCTCATGCAGTGCAGCTATTTGCCCATTTTCAAACCCATTCCCATTATCCTGTATTCTGAAATACCAGGAACCGATGTCTCCGCCAATTTCAATATAGAGTCTTATAACTCCTTCCTGGCTCTCGTAATAAGGATGATAGATCGCATTTTCAACAAAAGGAATAAGTGCCAGCTTTGGAACCAGTATCTGGTCCGCAAAATCATTCGATACACTCATGGTATATTCCAATTTATCTTCAAATCTCCGCTTCATAAGAATCAGATAGTTCTCAATAAAATGAACCTCCTCCCGCAGAGTGGCCACCTGTTTTTTCGTGGAGGTTGAATATCTGATATTCTCTGACAGACGGTTGCAGACCTCTGGAATCTCCTGTGCATTGTTCTCGTAAGTCATATTTACAATAACATTCAGCATATTGTGCATGAAATGAGGATTAATCTGTGCCTGTAGTGCATCAAATCTGGCATCCATCTGCATTTGATATGCATTTCTCTCTCGTATTAAAGACTCTTTTATACGCATACTCATCCTCTGGAATGATCTTATCAGAGAATTAATTTCATTAATATCACTATGTGTTATTGCATACTCCTCATTTTTAGATAAAGTTTCCAAATCTGTGTTTTCCAATACAGATTTAAGTTCTAACAGAGGCTTCATCATTCTTTTTATAAACAGATATATGATAACAGCTGACATCAGAACCACCAGAATCAATCCGATAATCCCTATACTCCAGAAGGATCTGATACTCATATCCACAATGGATATCTTTTGGGAAACAATACATTTTAATCCTGTCAGTTCTGATTCAATAACATAGGTCAGCTCCCGTTTCCCCGTGACAGGATTAATCCGGCTGTCCATTGCTTTATTATCTGTAAGAAACTCAATATCTGCTC
>ERZ506775.594-NODE-594-length-15325-cov-15.4256_pt1 | contig 15325 bp, 17 predicted proteins | sample MGYA00513980_ERZ506775 | MGnify/ENA metagenome assembly ERZ506775 | reverse complement strand
TGCTTGGCAATATGATGAGTGCTATGTTCTGGTTTGTAACATACCATTTTACCATTATGCCTGTAATCCTGATTATACCAGTATTTCTCCTGCTGGGCTGGCTGATTCCTGCTGTGCTTTACCATGCCGGCAAGAGGCAAAGCATTGTCGAAAATCTAAGGGAATTGTAATTGGTGTTTTAATAAAATTTTGTAACTGAAAACCAGCTGAAATGAAAAATCAGAAATTAAGAGTAGATAACCTGAAACATGGTTAGCTATTTTTGATTGTCTTGATTTTCTTTACCATTGAATTTTTTACGGAAAGATATGATATACTTGGTTTAATCAGATGAACGAAAGAGAGGATATTGTGAGGGATATATTAGAAATCATGAAAGAAAGACACAGCGTAAGACAGTATAAAAATCAGGCGATCGAACCATCGAAAAGAGAAGAAATCAGCTCCTTGATAATGATGTCAATGCGGAGAGTAGATTATCCATTCAGACTTTTTCGACGAACCGAAATGTTTTGATTCCTTTATGGCTCATTATGGAAAATTTGAAAATGTAAAAAATTATATTGCCATTGTCGGAAATAAAAATGATCAGGAAAAAGCGGGATATTATGGTGAGAAGATTGTGCTGAAATGTCCGGAACTTGGAAAGGCAGACTAGGGTATAGAATGGTTTGACAGAGGTATGGAAGCAGTAAGTCTTTTCTTTTCTGGAGAGCAGGTGGATACTATGCAGTTTTGGAGGAATGTGGTAAAATGTGATTGTTTATCATGTTAGGAGATTAGGAAGGTAGATGAAATGAGGACAATTTTGTTATTGGAAGATGATGAGAATCTGAACCGTGGAATCGCGCTAAAACTGCAGAAAGAAGGGTATCAGGTTTTTTCCGCTTTTCAGATTTCAGAGGCAGAAAAATTGTTTGATGAAAATAGAATAGATCTGGTAATTAGTGATATTACTCTGCCGGACGGAAACGGACTGGAGTTTTGCAGGAAGATTCGAAATAAGAGCAAAGTCTTTGTACTGTTTCTCACGGCAATGGATTCGGAAATTGATATGGTAAACGGCTATGATGCAGGGGCGGATGATTATATTACAAAGCCATTCAGCCTGATGGTACTGGTTTCAAAAGTTCAGGCATTTATGAGAAGAATGGAAGGAGTCTGCGGACACAACAGAATCTTATCGGGAAATATCGAAGTAAATTATGGAGAAATGAGAGCGTTAAAACGAAATGCTGATGGAGTGACTCCTTTGACATTAAGTAAAAAGGAACTTCAGATAATGATTTACTTTATGGAAAACGCAAGGCAGATTTTATCAAAAGAACAGATTTTAGAGTATGTCTGGGATGTTGACGGGCAGTTTGTAGACGATAATACAGTTCCTGTAAATATCAGCCGATTGAAAGGAAAAATCGGGAATGATTATATACAAAATGTAAGGGGGATGGGATATATATGGACCGAAGAAAGCGTACAGGAGTAGCTCTGGCAGCAGGGCTGCTTTTTCTGTTTGTGACAGAGATATTGTTGCTGTTTCTGGCAGGAAATAGTTTATACAAGGAAGAGCAGGGGAAATTAGGGGCGTTAGTGCTGTCCCATCCGGAACAGGAGACGGAGTATATAGAGTTATTTGACAGAGGAAAGCAAAGAAATCGTCAGGAAGAGGAAGCGGGGAAAGAGCTGGAGGAGCGTTACGGGTATACTCCTTTTGATGGGAGAAGCGTGAAAACTTTTGCTGCATATGGAATAGGAATGGCGATGGTTTTTGTGGCAGGACTTGGAGTTTCATGGGTTTTGTTTTTGCGAAATAAAAGAGACCGGCAGCAAGATGAAAATAACCAGGAAGAACTTCGGGAAAAATATATAGAACTGCAGAATCATTTTGAAAAAGTAAGAGAAAAACTTTCCAGAGAAGAAAACAATACAAAATCTTTAATTACAGATATTTCCCACCAATTGAAAACACCGATTGCTTCATTGAAGATGAGTTGTGAACTGGCGGGGTCTGCCGATTTAACCTGGGAGGAACGGGAAGAATTTTATAAAAAGGAATGGGATGAAATTCAAAGACTGGAAAATCTTTTGGATTCACTGATTCATGTGTCCAGATTGGAATCTGGGATGATTCAGATTCAGCCAGAGATGGGCAGTCTGAAAAATACATTGGTACAGGCTGTAAACAGTGTGTATATGAAAGCGTATGAAAAATCCATAGATATTTCTCTGGATGAATTTCAGGATGTGCAAATTGTACACGACTCGAAATGGACAGGAGAAGTGTTCGTAAATATTTTAGACAACGCAGTAAAGTATTCGCCGGAGCATACAGAAATCCGAATTCGGGTAACAGAGCTTGCTACCTGCATGATGCTGGAATTTATCGACCAGGGAACAGGTATTCCGGCAGAAGAGGCGCATCGGGTATTTCAGCGTTTTTACAGAGGAAACCAAGAGTATGTAAAAAAACAGGAGGGCTCTGGGGTTGGACTTTATCTTGCCAGAAAAATTTTGGAGGAGCAGAAAGGCACGATTTGTGTAAAAGTAGCACCTGAAGGCGGTAATAATTTTGTGGTGACATTACCAAAGAAATAGATTTCTGAAAAAAGATTTCTTACAAAATTGTTATGCTTTTTGTAAGCCTGCTGTAAGACTGGATTGATAGAATGACATTAGCAAAGAAAAAGGAGGCTTCAAAGCTTATGAAAGCAATATTAGAAACAAGAGATCTTGTGAAATATTATGGAAAAGGCGATAATTTGGTGAAAGCTATTGACCATACAGATTTAATAATCGAACCAGGTGAATTTACAGCAATTGTAGGACGTTCTGGATCGGGAAAAAGTACTCTTCTTCATATGCTGGGAGGATTGGACCGTCCTGATTCCGGAAAGGTTTTGATAGAAGGAAGAGATATTTTTAAACTGAAAGATGAAAAACTTGCAGTGTTCCGCAGAAGAAAGATTGGGTTTATTTTCCAAAGTTATAATTTAGTACCATCCTTAAATGTTTGGGAAAATATTGTGCTACCCATTGGATTGGATGGAAAGAAAGTGGATACAGAGTATGTTATGGATATTATCTGTAGAATCGGAATGGAGGATAAATTGAAATCCTTACCGAATACTCTTTCTGGTGGGCAACAGCAGCGGGTTGCTATTGCAAGAGCGTTGGCAGCCCGCCCGGCGATTATTTTAGCAGATGAACCAACAGGAAATTTGGATTCCAAGACGGAGTTAGAAGTGATTTCTATGTTGAAATCCTGTGTTTCAGAATATGGGCAGACACTGGTTATGATCACGCATGATGAGACCATTGCGCAGATGGCTGACCGTATGATTGTCATTGAAGACGGTAAGGTGGTGAGAGCATGAAAACAGTAACAAAAACAGCGCTTGCCAATGTAAAACAGAACAAAGGAAGAAACTTTTTATGTGGATGCGCCATTGCACTGACTACGTTTCTGATATTTGTTGTTTTAACGGTGGGATATGGAATGATCCGCGTACAGCTTGCATCGGTGGATGCTTATTATCCAACTTACCATATTATGTTCCGCCAAGTTTCCGAGAAAAACACCAAAGCACTTCAGGTGCATAATGATATAGAAGAAATCGGTCTGAGAATGGATTTGGGACAGATTATAGATGATGATGCCACAATCATTATGACCGCTATGGATAATAATGGGATTCGGTTGAACAAAGCGGAGTTAGAAGAAGGAACTTTCCCAAAAAATGAAAAAGATATTGTTGTTTCCAAGGGAGTTTTAGAGGAACTGGGAATTCAGGGGAAATTGGGTGATGAAATCACGATTCCATACCAAATTTACGAAAAAGACGGTATGGGATACGCGAAAGAAGACACTTTCCGCATCTGTGGCTTTATGGAATCTTCTGATTTGAATAAAGAAAAGAAAATGTATTTTGTGATGAATTCCATGGAATATGCGAAACAGATGATACCGGAAGCAGACAGAGAATATCGTGTGATGTTCCGTCTGGCAGATGCAGAGCATATGACAACAGATGAAATCGTAGAGAGGGGAAAAGAAATCGGAGAGGATTTTGGTGTACCTGAGGGAAATGTGGTAGAAAACAGAGAGTATTTGGCTGCAAATTATACGGATCCGTCATTTGTAAAAGGAATGATCGTGGTAATCGTTATGGTTGTTTTAGCAGGAATCCTGACTATTTACAGTATTTATTATGTGTCTATGATACCAAAAGTACAGGAATATGGAAAATTAAAAGCCATAGGCTCCACCAAAAGACAGATTCGGCAGATGGTATTCCGTGAAGGAATGCTGGTTACGGCGCTTGCCCTCCCGGTAGGATTGCTTATCAGTAGTTTCCTGTCCAGATGGATTATGAAACAGATGATTACTTTTATGGCAGGCGAAGACCCTCTAATGCAGGTAGCAGCAGAACTTGTAAAAAATGGTGAGGTATCTTTGTTGCACTGGTGGATTTATGCGATTACCATTATGGCGGTGCTCTTTACTTCCGCGGTTTCTTTGGCAAAACCGATGCGAATTGCTGCCAAAGTTTCGCCCATTGAGGCTATGCGTTATCAGGGATTAGAAAAACGTGGGAAAAAAGTACGGAAAGGCTATCAGAATCTCACGATTTTTCGTTTGACAAAAGCAAATATGGCAAGAAATAAAAAGAGGACTGGGATTACGATTGTTACATTAGGAGCAACTGGTATTCTGTTCATGGTTGTGGCAACTATTTTATCTTGCGCGGCACCGAAAGAAATTGCAAGAAAGGATATTGAATCTGATTATAAAATTGAATTGGAAACATGGGGTGGGGACAAAATGAATCCGGACAGAGACTGGAGACAGGTTCAGCAGAATAACCCCTTGACGAAAGCGTTTATTGATCAGGTTCGTGATGTAGACGGTGTGGAAGAGGTAAAGGTAAAAACATTTATGAATGGCAAAATTCCGAAACTATCTATGGATGGTGAAATTTGGGACGCGGATATTATTGGACTGGATGCATCTTATGCAGAAACGCTGGAAAAAGGAGAGATACAAGGACATGTGACATATGAAGAATTGGAAAAAGGAGATAAAATCCTCATGTCTGCTAATATGCTATACTGGTTCCCGGAACTGAAAGTGGGAGATTCCTTGAAGATGGTTTTGAATATGGGAGATGACCAGGTAGAAAAGACTTTTGAGATAGGAGCCATCGGAGATTACTATGCAAGCCTTGGCGGAAGTTCATTTTATCTGCCCCAATCAGTGTTGGAAAAAATGAATCCCAATAATCTGAACTACACACTGGAAATCACAGTGAATGATCAGAAAAAGAACAGTGCATATCAGGAACTTCAGGCACTTGCCGACAACAGTGAATACCTGGTGACAGGAAGTTATGAAGAGCAACTTCAGGAGTGGGAAAAGAATATGCGGTTGACGAGCGTTTTGTGTTATGCATTTCTGATTATTCTGGGTGGAATTGGAATCATGAATCTTGTGAACACTATGATGAACAGTATTTACACAAGAAGGCGGGAGCTTGGAATGATACAGGCGATAGGAATGTCTGAAAAACAGTTGATCCGTATGCTGCAACTGGAAGGAATCATCTATACTTTGGGAACATTGGCAGTTTCTGTGGGCATTGGAAGTCTTGTAGGATATGGCGCATTTCTTTATGCAAAAACTAAACACATGTTTCAGATCAGTGAGTATCATTTTCCAGTGGTCCCAGCAGTGCTTTTGATTTGTGTGGTTGCCTTTTTACAGGTACTGCTCACATATGGAGTATCTGCAAATTTCCGAAAATTGAGTTTGATTGATCGGATACGATATGCAGAGTAATATATTAAAAACATCATATATACAAAGGGAAACGCTATAAAAAAACAGAATTGCCCAATATGATTAAAAGGACCGCCGTGCCATAAAGAAAGCTCCCTTCTAAATAAACAAGATTTTATTATTTCTCTTGTCTACTTAGAAGGGAGCATATCATATCTTCACGCGTCATTTCTAAATTACGGCGGCTCTGATTTTTCTCAAAGCCGTCGCCCGGCAGTTTAATAACTATTTAATATCAATTTATAATTGGCATCACTATAAGAACTTTCCTTTTCATCGAGCATTTTAGTTCAAATCCTTAGTTTCCACATTGTAAATCGAGAGAAACGCAAAGATTAAGGAAAGTATCATAAGTACAACAGGAAGAATGGCATTATCCGCCAAAGAAAAATCGCCCACATTAGCCTGTGTCAAAAAAATCAGCAGAAAAGATGATACGATGGTAGCTTTTGAGGACTTCATAGCCATACCAATAAACAAGGCGATAAAACTCATGGTTACAATGACAACGGACTTTAAGAGTAACTGAATATAGAACCCCATACTTGCCATGTTGTAGTCCAGTGGGAATGAGGAAACCATGAATTGTGAACCAAGTAAAATGCAGCCGTAAATCAATAGTTTTGTCAGCACCAGAGCCACAAAATTGAAAATCCATACAGCTAACATTTGAGAAACGAGAATTTTCTGTCGCTTAATTGGATACGAAAACATTAAGTTCATGGTTTTGTTTTTATAGGCGCTCACAATGTATGTGGACAACATGACACTGGTAAACACCAGAAAAGCCATGCTTGTAAACAGCTCGATAGAGGAAGAAATCGCACTGTTACCCGGCACCGCATCAGGAACACCCGTATCAGGATCATTGGCAATTCCCAAATAGCAAAGGGCAAATATGAACAGGCAGATCAGAGCCGACATGATAACCACATTGCGAATGTACTTGCCTACATTATTCTTTTTCCATTCCAGCCTAATGAGTTTAAGCATGATATTTCACCTCCCCGGTCAGCTTCAAGAAGTAGTCCTCCAGCGTTTCAGATTTCTTTCCAATGCTCACAACTTCAACATCATTCAGAGCCAGTATTTTCGTCAACTGCTGGGTAGACGCTGCATGGTCATATATGCGAATTTTACCGCTGTCAAGAATCTTAAAATTTTGCAGACCCAACTTTTCAGTCAAGACATAGGCAGCCCGCTTTTCATCCGTGACAGAAAGCTCCACATAATTGAGGTTCATTTCCTCAATATCTTGCATACGAATTTCTTTCATCATTTTTCCGTGATGGATAATAGCAACGGTATCCGCAATACTCTCCACTTCAGATAAAATGTGACTTGAAATCATAACGGTAATACCGTACTCCGAACAAAGTGTTTTTAATAAATCACGGATTTGTTTCATTCCTGCTGGATCAAGGCCGTTTGTGGGTTCGTCGAGAATAAGCAGTTCCGGCTTGCACATAATGGCTCTTGCAATTCCGAGGCGTTCTTTCATGCCGAGGGAATAGTTCTTGACCGGCTGATCGGCTGCTGATGTCAAGTCCAGCATTTGCAACGCACTTTCAACACTGTCAACATTGTAATAGCCCATATACTCACAATGAAGCTGTAAGTTCTCACGCCCGGTCATGTGGTCATAAAAGGTGGGAAACTCGATGATACTTCCCATTCTTTTTAAGACTTCATAGGATTTTGGAGTCAATACCTCTCCAAACACCTCAATAGTCCCACTGGTAGGTTTCCAAAGGTTAGTAATCATCTTCATCACTGTGGTTTTACCAGCTCCGTTAGGACCAAGAAAACCATAAATTTCCCCTTTGGGAATATGAATATTAACATCAGTGACAAGTGCCTTACTACCGATCTTTTTAGAAAGACCACTTGTTTGTAAAATAAATGGCATTGTCTTGCCCTCCTTTCTACTGACATTATAGAAAGTTCGATTTTCAAAACTCTTGAATAATTCTTACAAATTTCTTTCTTGAAAAAATGACCTATGGTTTAATAGGCCATTTTCTTGAGCGTAATAGTGAAAATTGTTTTCTGGTGCGGATGACTTTCTAAAGTAATATCGCCACCGAGTTGCAAGGCAAGATTTTTCGCAATCGTCAGTCCAAGACCATTTCCCTGCATAGCACTATTTCTGGAATCTTCCATCATAAACAGCCGATCAAAAACCGAATCGGCAAATTCTTTTTCAATTCCACGGCCCCTGTCCACAATGTCTATATAGATATGTGCCTGATCTGCCCGCAAAAACATACCTAAATATTTTCCATCGCCGCCATAGCGAATTGCATTGGAAATCAAATTGAACATAATTCTTTGCAACGCATCTTTATTGGCATTTGCATACAATACATGATCGGGTATGTTAATTTCCACTTCAAAATTTTTTTGTGAAAGGAGTTCATAGAAATCCAAAATATTTTCCCGGCAGGCTTCGTTCACATTCAAACGCTCCAATGGCATATCTGTATCGCCAGCCTCTAATTTAGCAAGCGTAAAGAATTGTGTAATCAATCCCATTACCCGCTGGGCAGTGCTTTCTACCTTTTGCAACATTTCATTGCTTTGGGTTCCGTTCAAACGCATAATCTCCAAATAGCCAAGAATCACTGTCATGGGAGTTTTAATGTCGTGGGAAATGTTAGATAACATCTTTTTGGATGCCATTTCAGCCCGCCGATACTCAACTTTTACTTTTTGCCGATCTTCCAACATTCGATTGATTTGTGTTGCAAGCTCTATCAGTGCCTTATTATCGGTAAAGACTGTCACTTTTTCGTCGCTGTCGGTGTCAAGAAGTTCTTTCAATTTGCTGCTGATCTCATGTATTTTTGCTTTTGTTCCGTTATGGAATACAAACTGCTGGTACACAATGATACAGATTAAAATCATAATACAGAGGGTTAGTAAAAAGATAATTGTCGCATTGCTCATTTCTGTTCTCCCAGCTTATAGCCAATTCCCCATACAGTTATAACAACTTGTGGCTTTCGTGGATCATCCTCAATTTTCGTTCGTAAACGGCTGATGTGAACATTGACGGCATTTTCATCCCCCATATAGGCATCATTCCAAATTAAAGAATAGATTTGAGCCTTTGTGTAGACCCTTTGTGGGTTTTCCAGAAGCAGCCGTAAAATATCAAATTCTTTTGCGGTCAGTTCGATAATCTCGCCTGATTTTGTGACGGTGTGATTTTCCAAGTTCATAACCAATGGGCCCCACACAAGTTTCGTTTGCTCTGGCTGTACGGCAGCATATTCGGTATTTCTCCGTATGTTTGCTTTAATACGCGCCATAACCTCTGTTATGGAAAACGGTTTTGTAATATAATCATCCGCACCGAGGCCCAAACCTAAAGTTTTGTCGGAATCCGAATCCTTTGCAGAAATGATGATAATTGGCACCGTACTTTTTTGACGAATATACTTCATTACATTCATACCTGTAATTTTGGGAATCATCAAATCCAACAAGACGATACTATAAGAACCAATGTCGAAAGCCTCACATGCCTTTTGACCATCGGTAGCGCAGACAACTTCAAAATTTTCTGCTATAAGATAGCTACATAACATTTCACTTATTTCTATATCATCTTCAATTAAGAGAATCTTCATTATTCTTTTTTCCTTCCTTTCTGCGCCTATCAGTCGGCTTCTCCGCAGTTTTAGGGAGCAGCCAAACACCGGCCATTTTCACAGCACCGGGGATACGCCCACCAGCACAATAATAATTTACCCTACGAGGTGTCACGCCCCACTTCTCGGCGGCCTCTTTCAATGTCATATAGTCCATTTCGCACCTCCACAGAGTACATTATAGTTCTTTATCTCGAACAATACAAGTTGGAGGCTGCATATTGATGAAATGAAATACTACCTTGTGTAAAATCTCATTACATTCTCATAACCCGACCCGAAATGTACAATGATATAGGGTGATATGAGAATGGACCAAGAAGAAAGAAGGTTTGACTTTCACGGCCTCGGGGCGGCTCTCAAACGAGCCAAAGAAGAAAAGGGATGGACACAAGCCTATGTTGCGGAATTAGTAGACCGTGACTCCCGTACCATTATGAATATTGAGAACAAAGGTCAGTATCCCAGTTTCGACCTTTTTGTTAAACTCATTACCATGTTTGACGTTTCAGTTGACCAGTTTATTCATGCGGACGGAGGGGCAAGGTCAAGCTTTTGCAGAAAGCACATTGATGTACTCCTAAATTCTATGAATGAAAAAGAGCTTGTTGTAATAGAAAGATTAGTTTATAAAAGCGTGAGGAATACGGAGTAACACAAACAAGGCTTAGATCGTTGAGAGAGTAGAGAAAAATAAATCTAAAAATTTAAAGTAAGTAATCATAAAGCAATGTAAAGTATATTATGTTCGACTAACAAACAGTAGAAAGATACATCTTCTCTTCAATAATCGAATAGGCGGGGATTTAATCAAAATCCCCGCCTATTCGATTACAAAGTTTCTTCGGGAAGTGGATGGGATAATGCAATATTTTGCGTGTTGAGTAGTGCTGAAAAGTTTTGCTGAATGATATCCAGTGTTAGTTGCTTTTTCCGCAATTCCTGCTTCTCTCGTATAGTAGATGCTTTCTCAGATACAAGATTGTCAATTCGTTTCTGAATTTTTTCAGAGCTTGGGATTTTGGTAATGCCGAAATCCTGAAGCTCTTTTTTTAACGAATCGTGGAGCTGATATTCAGCCTGATGTCTGCTCCGGTATGCTGTGGGATTTGGAGCTGATTTTGCATCTTCGATAACTTTACGACAGAGCCGATAATTCTTATAATTTTATTTTGGCATTACAGAATCTAAGGAAGTCTTATTTCGGACTTCCTTTTTTTATTTATATAAGAAACATACATTCTATTAATAGAGCATAATCAGCAGATGAAAGGAGCATGAAAAGAATACTGTAATGTTCGAATAAAAAATAATGGAGGAATACAACATGAAAGGACAAATGAAAGTCAAAAAACTTAATGATACGGGATTATATATCTCAGAAATGGACTGGGATAACACCTATATTTGCAAAGAGAATCCAATCGGAAATTTTGTAATGGTAATAGAACCATTATAAGGTTTTGATGGGGGGGATCATTTATTTCGATAAAAAGACGGATGGATATCTGATTGAGGGTGAAGGATATATTTTGGTAGGTCGGCTAGATGAGATACAGAAACGTGTCCGAAAATGGAAGCAAGAATATGCCCAGAAACCTTTCAAGCATAAAGAAAAAAAGCTGTCATAAGCTAACAGAACGGAGGAATTCATATGGATCATTCTTATCAGTTATCACGCCCATTCATTGAGACGATTATTGATTACTGCAATGATCTGCTGGCGGATGAGAAATTAACAGTATTTGAGTTCGGAGAAAACTGTGATCTGGTTCTTCACATCTACAAAGATGAAGAATTTAACCCGGCCATGGATAAAGGCTATTCCAACATTGTTACCATCCATACAGCGCAGGATGGTAAATGGATCGATGATACCGAAGATGTATTACACTTACACTTCGTTGTAAATGGCAAGGGCTAAAGCCGGCACGAATGACAATATAAGTATCGTTTCTCTGTACTCCAAAAATTGGGGGTGGAAGAAAAGCATATCGGAAAACTTATCTTGCAACAATTAAGTGTTTGGTTTGGGCTTCTAATTATCACAGCAATCATTGTAGCTGCTGTTGTAATAGCTTACTTTATCCAAACCATATCAGCAGAAATTTCAGCCTATATCGGGTTTGGTGCATTGATGTTACAAATAGGGGCAACAATGGGGATTTTGGTAATTTTATTGATTTGTTACTTCATAAGTACATGGATTATTTTTAGGCGTTCTGTTAATCCATAGTGAGTGCAATTTATAGCAAACCCAGCCGAGCCAGTCAACGGCAAGTAAATGGGCTACGCCCACCGTTGACAGCCCCGACTGTCCTTGCTGGTAGGTAATCAAGGGGCGACAGCAAAAAGTGCTGCCGCCCTTTCCCATAATCGAAGAAAGGGGGATTTTCCATGACTGAATACGAAGCCTATCAAGAACATATCCGCTATACCCATGATACCTATTGCCGGATTGTTATTCGCCATGCGTCCTTTGACGCTGCCCGTATGCTGGCGGCGAGGTGGAAACGGGAAATCTCCCTTGAATACTTGACCGAGGATACAAGGGGTACGAGCCAGTCTTACGGTCTGAATTACCAAAAGACCGGAAAGGAACTGATGAGCCAGGACGAGATTGCAGTCATGGATTGCAGCAAGTGTATCATGCAGCTTAGGGGCGTGAGACCTTTTTTCTCAGACAAGTTTGATATAACGAAGCATAAGCAGTACCCGCTGTTATCCGATTATGACAAAAAGAATGAGTTTGACATTGAAAAATACGTCAAGAACCGCAACAGATTCCGCTTTAAGAGGAATGATGTGGTGGATGAGGTATGCGATGTCGGAGAAATCATAGCTTAACTTCTGGACATTGTGACCAGAAGTTGTTTTACAACTGAATATGGAACTTATGACATGGGAGCTTTTCTAAAAATTATAATTCAGAGAAGCTCCCTTTTTATTTTTGGAAAAGGAGACAAACAAATGGGCTTTTTTACAACATCAGTAATAGGACTTAAAACAGTAGTAACCGCAATCGGCGCAAGTGTATGGGGCGTTATCGATCTTCTTGAAGGATACGGAAATGATAATCTCGGTGCAAATGCTCATGTGCGGTAAAGTAACACACAAGAATTTGATAGACAGCCACTCACTTTTCCGAATGTATTTACATCTTTTCTCTTGACAGGTTCACACAAATTGCCTATACTGTGCTTATCGAATAAGTACGCTTATTACGATAAGTACGCATGGTGAGGTGAGCAAGTGGAGATTATCATAAGTAATAGCAGTGATAAGCCTATTTACGAACAAATCTGTATGCAAGTAAAAAGTTTTATTATGGACGGCACATTATCTGCTGGCGAAGCCCTCCCTTCTATGAGAGCTTTAGCAAAAGATTTACATATCAGTGTTATTACCGTTCAGAGAGCATATGAAGATTTAACGAGAGATGGATTTATAGAAACTGTATCTGGAAAAGGCAGTTTTGTAGCATCACAGAATAGGGAATTTATTCAAGAGGAACAGTTACGAATTGCTGAAGAACTTTTACAAAAGGTCGCAGAAATTGGTCGTGCACATGGCATTAGTCTTGGGCAAATGACGAATATTCTAAAACTATTTTACGAGGAATAACGAGAGGTGACAGGCATGGATAACAACATTTTGGTGCAGAATTTATGCAAGCAATTCGAGGATTTTTCTTTGGACAATGTTTCGTTCAAAGTCCCTAAAGGCAGGATTGTAGGTTTTATTGGCGAGAATGGTGCAGGAAAAAGCACTACTATCAATCTGATATTAAATGAACTAAGCAAAGATAGCGGACAGATACAAGTCTTTGGAATAGACCATACAATTCCAACTGTCAAAGAAAATATTGGCGTCGTTTTTGATGAATGTAATTTTCATGATGTGTTTACAGCCGCAGATATTGAAAAAATCTTGAAAGGAGTTTATAAGACATGGGATAGTAACCTTTTTTCACAATACTTGAAAAAATTCAAAATCCCGACCAAGAAAACGATTGGCACATTTTCTAAAGGCATGAAAATGAAGTTGTCTATCATTTGTGCTATGGCACATAGACCTAAACTGTTGATTTTGGACGAAGCAACAACAGGTCTTGACCCCGTTGTGCGTGATGAAGTATTAGACCTATTTTTGGAATTTATCCAAGATGAAGATTGCTCTATCTTCTTTTCGTCGCATATTACTTCGGACATACAAAAAATTGCAGACTATGTGATTTTAATTCATCAGGGAAAAATCATTTTCGAGGAACAGAAAGATAATCTTGTTTATAATTATGGCGTGGCAAAGTGCGGAAAAGAAAAATTTGCACAGCTTTCCTCTGATGATTATATCATACACCGAACTACAAATATGAGCGTGGAGTGTCTTGTTCATGACAAGGAAGCATTCAAACGAAAATACAAAAACATCATTGTGGATAATGCCACATTAGAAGATATTATGCTTTTCTATGTTAAAGGAGGTACATCATGCGAGGATTGATATATAAAGACATATCCATTTTCTTTAAGAGTATTGATAAGAAACTTATTCTGATTGCAGCAGCAGCAATTGTTCTGCTTATTTTCAATGCTGGAATTTATGCTGGCTTATTTGCTTCCGTTATGTTTGCCATGACAATCGGTATGCAAAATATTATGAGTTTCGCAAGTGATGAAAAGGCAAGCTGGAAAAAATATCAATTAGCTATGCCGATAAGCAATTTTACTGTTGTTGCAAGTAAATATGTTTCCGTAATATATACTGTTGCAATCAGCATTTTGGGAAGCATTGCGTTCAATAGTTTATCCAGCATAATTTTTCAAAACTTTGATATGCTTATCTGGTTATTTTCGATTGCAGCAGCAATTATTATCCCATTATTATGGACAGGAATTTGCTTGCCATTAACTTATTGGTTTGGTTTTCGTTCTGCGCAAACTATGGGATTGATTGTGGTAATTCCAATGTTTTACTTTGTAAAATATTTTGAAGATGGGTCGGGAATGGCTGCTATGGTAAATTCTGTTCATTCATATGTGCTAATCACAGGGATAGCGGCAATTTTGATTTTTGGAATTTCCCTCATAATAAGCACCATTGGATATAGTCGCAAGAATTAAATCTGCAATTACCATTCAAAAATAGCAAACCCAGCCGAGTCACACTAGATGAAAATTTCAAGAACGATATGGATTCTGCTTCGAGCATTGAGCACCGTATCGCTGCTATGAAGCAGGTATATGAGGCAGGTATCTGTACAGTCTGTTTCGTATCCCCGGTATTCCCCGGTATCACGAATTTTGAAGCAATCTTTGAGCGGGTAAAGGATCAGTGCGATCTGTTCTGGCTCGAAAATCTCAATCTTCGAGGCGGTTTCAAAAAGACAATTATGGATTATATCGCCGGAAAATATCCTGATCTTGTACCACTTTACGATGAGATCTATAACAAGCATAACCGCAGCTACTTTGAAGCACTTGAAGTAAAAGCTGAGAAAATGGCTAAGAAGTATGATTGTGCCTTTATGGATAATGAAATGCCTTATGGCAGAGTCCCGCAGGGGCATCCGGTGATCGTAAATTATTTCTATCATGAGGAAATCCGTGGGACAGAGAATACCGGAAAAGAAATCGCTAACTTCAAGTTTGCAGAACTGACCCAAAAGAGCTCGAAGGAGCTCTTTTTCCTTTTTTATAATGATATCATTATGGTATAATAGAGACATTAAAATCGGAAGTTGTTTAATGGAGAATATATGAAGAAGAGAATAATCTTATAACGAAAGGACTATAATTCATGAGTAGAATACTTTTGGTGGAAGATGACACAA
>ERZ506775.562-NODE-562-length-16311-cov-6.13263_pt1 | contig 16311 bp, 13 predicted proteins | sample MGYA00513980_ERZ506775 | MGnify/ENA metagenome assembly ERZ506775 | reverse complement strand
TTGACCTAATAAAGATTTTATGATGAAAGTTTGATTGTATTCGGTTTTGAAGGTGTAGATCTTCAATAATTACATATTTCCGGTGATGATGCGCTCAGGGGACACACCCGTTCCCATTCCGAACACGACGGTTAAGACCTGAGCGGTCGATGGTACTTGGTGGGAAGCTGCCTGGGAGAGTAGATGGTCGCCGGAATCTATGGGTCACTAGCTCAGTTGGTAGAGCACTGGACTTTTAATCCAGGTGTCTCGGGTTCGAGTCCCGAGTGACTCATTTCTTATTTTGCGCAGCCGTGGCGGAATTGGCATACGCGCTAGACTAAGGATCTAGTCCAGATTCTGGGTAGGGGTTCAAGTCCCCTCGGCTGCATATAGGATTTGCGCGAGTGGCTCAGTGGTAGAGCATCGCCTTGCCAAGGCGAGGGTCGCGAGTTCGAATCTCGTCTCGCGCTTTTTATTTTGGGAGAGGGTAAAAAAGAAGCGTCAAATATAAGTTGCGCTTCTTTTTTTGTGCCTATGATCTGTCTGTATGAAATTCTGATTGAAAACAAAAATAGCTGGAATCTTTTTTGTCTGAAAGATCCCAGCTATTTTTTTATGCGTATAACTTTTTAATATTTTTATTTTTCCGCAGCGATGGTAACGGTAGTGTCATCTTCAGTTACGTCGTAGCCTACCAGCCATTCAAAGGCTTCCGCAGGCACATACATCGCACCATCATCAGCGATATAAGGCGCAACGCCTAATGTGCCGGGAGAAGTCATGCCAACGGCACTAGGAATGGTTGTAGTGGATACATACAGGTCTTTGCCTTCTGCCAGATCCATGGAGCGTGTGTCACTTTCCAGTGTGGCTGTACGGCTGTCACGATCCCATGTAAGAGTCAAGCCCAAAGCGTCGGCTGTTTCACGCAGAGGTACGCAGGTTACATCGTCTTTTGTGGTCAGCCCGGATTTGCTGTATGAAATTTTCGCAGGAGACGCTGCTGTTTCTGTATCTTCCGCAGCAGGAACCACAACCAGACGGTTTACACCAGCCTGAGCAGGATAGCTTTCCGCAACGGCTTCGTACCATGTGAAAATTCTGTCGCCTTCCTTCAGATCAGCCAGATCAAAGGCGCTGTTATCTGCATAGGATGTTGCTGTGGCATCTTTGGAAACAGTAATATACAGGCCGCCCTGGTCAGTGGTGATACGGATGCCGTTCTGGGTGTTTTCTACCGCCTCTACGGTGTGGAAACGGGCACAGGCTACATCCATAGGCATATTGCCTACAATGGCTTCCACAGAGGTCTGTGGAGGAATGCTCATGGTCATAGCGGGACTATGATAGAAGTATACGCCGTCGCCCACTTTCAGGTCATTGATGTCCATCTGTGTGCCTCTGCCGCTGTCCAGACACAGAGTATCTTCTGATACGATATAAATCACTGTCTGATCCTGCACATCTTCAGCAGTGATGGATTTGATGACGCCGTTTTCTTTGCGGATATCAGTGATTCTGCCGTAAGCCAGATATTGTTCCGGCAGAGCGGGAATGGGGGCTTCTGCGGAAGGGTTTTCAGCAACAGGTGCCTGGATTTCCTGGGCAAAAGCTGTTGTGGTACCGCAAAGAAGAACTGCAGTTAATGACAAAGCTGTAATGACATTTCGTTTCATAATAAGCAACCTCCTTTTGTTGTCGCGATTTTTTATGTTTTGTTTCCGATGTTTTCTGTTTTGTTTGACGGAAGGAAAAAAGAAAGGTTTCATAAAAAAGGTATTTTTTTCAAGAAAAACAATAAAAAAACCTGCTGGCATTGCCAACAGGTCAAAAAGCGGATGACGGGAATCGAACCCGCCTCTAAAGCTTGGGAAGCTTTCATTCTACCAATGAACTACATCCGCAAAGTTCATGGTTAATTATACACGGATTTTTTCGGGATGTAAAGTCCTATTTTTCTGACAAAAAATTGCGTTTTTTCCCTTGATTTTTCAGACTGTGAATGTGTTCCATGGGCATACTAAAAACACAAATTTGAGAAAAAACGAGGTCAAAGCAATGGAAAAATTTATTGTACGGCAAAGCGAAGCTCTTCACGGTACGGTGCGGATCAGCGGCGCGAAAAATGCCGTTTTACCCATACTGGCAGCTTGTCTGCTTACAGAAGAACCCTGCACCATTACAAACGTGCCGCCATTGACAGATGTGATGGAAATGGCAGAACTATTAGAGGAATTTGGTGCGGAAACATCTTATGACGGACTTACGGAAACCATTAAGATTTGCAGCGAAACATTATCCAATCAGCAGGCGACAGAGAAAAATGCCTGTGCCATGCGGGCGTCTTTTCTGGCGGCAGGGCCTTTGCTAGCAAGATGTCATCAGGCGGCGCTGCCTTTGCCCGGCGGCTGTCCCATTGGCAGCAGACCGGTGGATTTGCATTTGAAAGGATTTTCCATTATGGGGGCAGTCCATAAACTGGAGCATGGGGTAGTGGAGCTTTCGGCAAAAAACGGCTTGCGTGGCAAACGGGTCTATTTGGATTTTCCCAGTGTGGGTGCAACAGAAAATATTATGATGGCAGCAACGCTTGCAAAAGGCACTACCACCATTGAGAATGCGGCAGCAGAGCCGGAAATATGTGATCTGGCGGATTTTCTGCGAAAAATGGGGGCGGAAATTACTGGGGACGGCACAGATACCATTGTCATTCAAGGGCAGAAACGGCTTCATGGCGCCACACACAATGTCATTTCCGACCGCATAGAGGCAGGAACATTTATGACAGCAGCCGCTATTACTGGCGGTGATATTTTGTTGGAGCAGGTACGGCAGGAACATTTGACACCTGTCATTGCCAAATTGACAGAATGCAATGCCAAAACAGAAGTGACTTCATCGGGACTGCGGGTGTACCAGAAGGGCAGACTTCGTCCCATACAGCTGAAAACCATGCCTTATCCCGGTTTTCCTACGGATATGCAGGCGTTGTTCATGAGTTTGGCATCTGTCACAAAGGGCACCAGCGTTATCACGGAAACGGTATTTGAAAACCGGTTCATGCATGCGGCAGAATTGCAGCGTATGGGGGCAGATATTAAAATAGACAGCCGTTCTGCCATCATTGAAGGTGTGGACAGCTTGACGGGAACCAGCGTCCGTGCCACAGATCTGCGGGCAGGTGCAGCCTTGATTTTGTCGGCGCTGGCAGCCAGAGGAGAAACGGAAATCAGCGATATTTACCACATTGAACGAGGGTATGACCGCATTGAGGAAAAACTGCGGGCTTTGGGCGCGGATATCCAACGTTCGAAAGATTCGTAAATTCATAAAATGTTTACAATTTATTCACATACAGTGGAAGAAAGGGTGCTATACTGTTAGGGAAAGATACAGTTAGTACCCTAACATTTTTATGGAGGTGACAGGATGCAGCCGAAAATTTCCTTTTGTCTGGAATGGAAAATGGTGTCCAATCTCATGCGGCACAGCGCCAATGCCTGCACGACCTGTGTGGAGGCAGCAAATCTGACGGGGATGCAGTTGTTCATATTGGAGTATCTCTATCAGCATCAGCAGCAGGATGTATTCCAGCGGGATCTGGAGGCGGAATTTCATGTGCGCCGTTCTACGGTGACAGGGATTCTCAAAGGCATGGAGAAAAAAGGTCTGATCCAGCGGTTGTCTGTGGAAGAGGATGCCAGACTGAAACGGATTGTTTTGACTTCTCAGGCAAAAAGCCTGCACCGGGAAGTAGAAATGGCTGTGGCGCGAATGGAAGAAATCGCCCTGCGGGGACTATCAGAAGCAGAAATTGAAGTTTTTTTGGAAATATTGGAAAAGATGAAAGCAAATCTGCAAGAAGATATGCTTACATACGAAGAGCAGAAAGGCGAGTGAATGTATATGGAAAACCAGAAGAAGCCGTTGATTTATTACTGGCTCATTGCTCTGGCGGTAATGTTTGTCATCAACTGGCTGGTACTGCCCATGTTTGCTAATAACACGGTGCAGGAAGTAAGTTACAATGTGTTCTTGGACGAATTGGGAGCAAAGAATATCGATCAGGTACAGGTCAATGAGGATGTGATCTATTATTCCCTGAAAGAAGATACCAACGAGGAACCCCAGACAATGATTTTCCCTGGTCAGCAGCAGCATGAAATGCTCTACTGCACCGTACGGATGCAGGATAATATGCTGGTAGATCGTTTGTATGCGGCTGGGGCAAACTTCTCCGCCATTGAGCCCAAAGAAGTTTCGCCATGGATGAGTTCCCTCATCATGTTCCTGCTGTTCTTCCTGTTCTGGCGGCTGGTGTTTGGCAGAATGATGAAAAAAGGCGGTTTTGGTGCCAACGCCATGGCTTTTGGCAAGTCCAACGCTAAGGTTTATGTAAAAGCCCAGACCGGCAAGACATTCAAAGATGTGGCAGGACAGGATGAAGCGAAAGAAGCACTGAAAGAAATCGTAGACTTTTTGCATAACCCTGCAAAATACACAAGCGTAGGTGCAAAAATGCCAAAAGGCGCCCTGCTGGTAGGCCCTCCGGGTACTGGTAAAACATTGCTTGCCCAGGCAGTAGCTGGGGAAGCCAATGTACCTTTCTTCTCCATTTCCGGATCTGAATTTGTGGAAATGTTCGTAGGTATGGGTGCAGCGAAAGTTCGTGACCTGTTCAAACAGGCGGGGGAAAAAGCACCTTGTATCGTATTCATCGACGAAATTGATACCATCGGTAAAAAACGTGACGGCAACGGCATGGGCGGCAACGACGAAAGGGAACAGACCCTGAACCAGCTGCTGACAGAAATGGACGGTTTCGATGCCACAAAAGGTGTTGTCATTCTGGCAGCTACCAACCGTCCCGAAACACTGGACAAAGCCCTTCTGCGTCCCGGTCGTTTCGACAGAAGAATCCCTGTGGAACTGCCTGATCTGCAAGGACGAGAAGCTATTTTGAAGGTTCATGCGGCAAAAATCAAAATGGAAGACAACATCGATTTTGGTGCTGTGGCAAGAGCAACCAGTGGTGCTTCCGGTGCGGAACTTGCCAATATCATCAACGAAGGCGCTCTCCGTGCGGTGCGTATGGGTCGGGATAAAGTAAGTCAGACAGACCTGGAAGAAAGCGTAGAAGTGATTCTGGCAGGCTATCAGCGGAAAGGCGCAGTCATTTCCAAAGAGGAAAAAGCCATCATCGCATACCACGAAGTTGGTCACGCGCTGGTAGCGGCTCTCCAGAAAAATTCCGCACCTGTTCATAAGATTACCATTATCCCCAGAACTTCCGGGGCATTGGGTTATACCCTCCAGATTGACGAGGGCGAAAAATTCCTTATGAATAAGGAAGAAGCCTTCAATAAAATTGCCACACTCACCGGCGGTCGTGTAGCGGAAGAAATTCAGTTTAACTCCATCACCACTGGTGCCTCCAATGATATTGAGCAGGCAACCCGTATGGCAAGAGCCATGATTACTCGTTACGGCATGAGCGATGAGTTCGGCATGGTGGCTCTGGAAACCATCAATAACCAGTATCTGGGCGGCGATACCACATTGGCTTGCTCCAATGAAACAGCAACCCGTATTGACGCGGCAGTCATTGCTATGGTGAAAGAAGCCCATGATAAGGCATACCAGATTATCAGCAGCCATAAAGACAAGCTGGATGAAATTTCTGCTTATCTGTTGGAAAAAGAAACCATCACCGGCGAAGAATTCATGGAAATTCTGGAAAGAAAACCGGAAGCAGCAGAAGAAAATCTGGAAGCATAAAACAGCAGAGAGAGGATGCAAATCCTCTCTCTTTTTTTGTTTACAGGAGAAAAGGGGCACAATTTTGGGCAGCGCACATAATATAAAATGAACACAGAATCGATAAAGGAAAAGAGGGGAATGCGTATGTATCGAAATCCCGATGGAAACGGGCGCCGCGGCAGCGGCTGGTACGGCGGATTCGGCTACGAGCCTATGCCCCGGAATACGGGAAACAGCGGCGGCTGTTATACAGGCGGACAGAATGGATATACCGGTCATTCCTGCGGCGGACAGAATCAGAACCGCTGCCGTCCTGACTGCAATCCATGGCATCCGGATTGTAATTCTTGTAATCCCTGCAATCCCGGCTGCTGGCCGGAATGCTGGCCCGGGTGTTATGTGGTAGTCATCACTGGCGTAACTGGGCCTACTGGCCCCACAGGCGCGCCAGGCGTGACAGGTGCCACAGGCATCACAGGCGCGGCAGGTATCACAGGTGCCACAGGGCCTACCGGAGCAACGGGCGCAACAGGCCCGACAGGTGCAACAGGTGCCACCGGAACAGGCGGCGGTATTACAGGCCCCACAGGTGCAACAGGTGCAACCGGAGCAACGGGTGCAACCGGAGCAACGGGCGCAACAGGTATTGGTATTACTGGCCCTACCGGCCCTACTGGTATTGCAGGGCTGAGCATCACCGGCCCTACCGGTGAAACCGGGCCCACCGGGCCCACTGGCCAAATTGGCGCAACAGGCCCTACTGGTGAAACTGGCCCCACCGGCGCAACAGGCCAAATTGGCGCAACAGGGCCCACAGGTGAAAGCGGCCCTACGGGTGCAACAGGTGAAACTGGGCCTACCGGCCCCACTGGCGAAAGCGGCCCCACAGGAGCAAGCGGCGCAACGGGCGCAACAGGCGAAACTGGCCCGACTGGCCCCACTGGCGAAAGCGGTGCCACAGGCGCAAGCGGTGCAACCGGCGCAACAGGTGCAACAGGCGAAACTGGCCCTACCGGCCCTACTGGCGCAACGGGCGCAACAGGTGAAACCGGCCCGACCGGCCCCACAGGGACACCAGGGCCCTAATCCCTGAGAAAGGGAAAATCCCATGATTTTCTGAAACACGTAAAAAAACCGGGAATCCATATTTGTTATGGGTTTCCGGTTTTTCTTGTTTTGTATATGTTTTTGTTAGAAAGATTCCAGATAAGCGGTACCTGCCGCGACAATCTTTACATGTACAGTCAATGTCAGGGAATGCAGGCATCCATCTTTCCAGTCAGCGTCGATGTGCATAACGCCGCCGGGCTGTTTCAGTCCCAGAGAAAGGGAGCTTTGTTTTTTAGCTGCCAGAGCCGCACCAAGGGCTGTTGTACCGCTGCCGCAGCCGCGCTCCCATACGAGAGAGGCGTTTTTGACGCATACCAGCGGTTCCAGTGTCATTTCTGTTGCGTCAAAGAGCAGGATGCCAAAGGCCTCTTCAGTAATCTGATTTTCCCATGCTGTTACAGCCTGTTCTGCCTTTTCCCGTGCCTTTTCGCCCCAAAGAGTCTTGGGAACAATGATGTGGGTGATGCCCGGCAGATAGACCGTTTCCAGTTCATAGGAAAGGCCGTTCAGTACATAGGTTTCTGTGGCAATCTTTGTAGGCAGAGGCATGGAAAGCTGTCCCAGATAGCCGTCAGCTTCTTTTTTCATATGACAGTCAATGAGGCTGTTTGCGCCGGATACTTCTAAGAGAAAGTTTTTTTCCTCGCCTGTTTTAGGATGTTCCTTGGAGAACAGGTATGCCCCCAGCGAAAGGGTGGCATTGCCGCAGAATTCTCCTGCCATCATTTGCAGACGGACGCAGGCTTCTTTGTTTTCAGGTTCCTCGATGTATCCCGCCTGTTCCGCGTAAACACTGCCATAGGCAATGAGTGCCTTTGCCACTGCCAGATGCTGACTTCTGGACACAGGGCTTTCGATGAGCAGTGTCATGTTTTCGTTTGGACTTACTTTCACAAATTGGAGTTCCATATTGCCTCCTTATGCCTGGAAGCGGCTCAGGAATGCTTTGGTACGTTCCTGTTTAGGGTTGTTGATGAGTTCTTTGGGTTCCCCTTCTTCCACAATGACGCCGCCGTCCATGAAGATGATGTGGTCGGATACGTCACGGGCAAAACTCATTTCGTGGGTAACGATGACCATGGTCATGTGTTCCGCTGCCAGTTCTTTGATAACCTGCAAAATTTCCCCTGTCAGTTCCGGGTCAAGGGCGGAAGTAGGTTCGTCGAAGAACAGGATTTTCGGTTTCATTGCCAGTGCGCGGGCAATGGATACACGCTGCTGCTGACCTCCGGAAAGCTGGTAAGGGTAAGCATCTTCTTTGTCCGCCAGACCCATTTTCCGCAGCAGTTCTCTTGCTTCGGCGTAAACCTCGTCTTTGGGGCGTTTGCCGATGAGGATCGGGGGTTCTGTGATGTTTTTCAGTACGGAATAGTGAGGAAACAGGTTAAAGTTCTGGAACACCAGACCAAAGTGCTGTCTTGCCTTTTGCAGATCGGCTTTGGTGCCGTAAACGGATTTGCCTGTTTCGTCAGCTTTTGCTGTGTATTCTCCCAGATAGATCAGGTCGCCGCCGTCCATGGTTTCCAGCAGGGTTGCGCAGCGCAGCAATGTGGATTTACCGGAGCCGGAGGGCCCGATGATGCTCACAACCTGTCCTTCTTCCACGGAAAGGGAGATGTCCTTGAGAACTTCGTTGTCCCCGAATTTTTTATTGCAGTGATTGATTTCCAGTAATTTCATGGCTGCCTCCTTAACGATAATAATTCATTTTCTTTTCGATCTTATCCATCACAAAGGCAACGATGCCGTTAAAGATGAAGTAGAACACACCAGCGATGATCAGAGGCATGATGGTGGTCTGTGCCGCAGAGATCTGCTTTGCGATGGTGAACATTTCCGGATAGGAAATAACGAAGGCAAAGGATGTATCTTTGACCAGTGTAATGGTTTCGTTTGTTACAGGGGGCATGATCCGTTTGCACATCTGAGGGAATACGATGCGCAGGAAAGTCTGAGCTTTGTTGTAGCCCAGCACAGTAGCTGCTTCATACTGTCCCACAGGAATGGATTCGATGCCGGCACGGTAGATTTCCGCAAAGTAAGCGGCATAGTTGATGGAGAAAGCGATGATGACCGCAGTGAAACGGTATTCATTGGTGATGGGAATACCGAAGAGGTAGTAAGGACCGTAGTATACGGCAAAGAGCTGCAGCATCAGGGGTGTGCCACGCAGAATGGCGATGAATACTTTGATGATCCACTGGATGGGTTTGAAGAAGAAAAAGCCCCCTGCAAACCGTGTGCCCATAGGCAGGTTTTCCGCCTTGCCTTCTGCGGACTGTGCCAGTTTCAGCTTTTCAATCAGAGTTTGGGGTGCCAGAAATTTCAGAGGCGCCCATTTAGACATGCGTCCGAAGGTTACCAAAAGCCCCAGAGGCATGGAAAATAACAGTGTCAGGAAAAAGATTTTGCAGGAATCCAGAAGTCCCACAGCCAGTTGTTGTGTGATGTTCATAAGGGTTTGTGCATCCATAAAATTGTTTCGTCCTTTCTTTGTTTTGGCGTTTTCACGCTCACATAAGAAAACGGGAAGTCCATTTCTTTATGTCAGCCTCCCTGTGCGGACAAAGGCTCTCAAAGGAAAGACAGTATCCATAAACAGGGAAGAAGCGTGCGGAACATCGTCCGCACGCCCTTGTATTGTATCATATTTGATTATTCTTTGCCAAGGCAAACCATCTGATCCAGGTTGTAATCTGCGTAATTTGCAGCGATTGCATCAAATGTGCCGTCTGCTACCATTTCGTCCAGTGTAGCCTGTACCTGATCTCTCAGTTCTTCATTGCCCAGTTTGAAGGCGATGGCATACTGTTCTGTGGACAGAGGTTCTTCCAGTTTGCGGAATTTATCGCTGTGGTTGGACAGCTGATACTGTGCAACACCGATGTCAACGGCGATGGCATCAACGGCACCTGTTTCCAGGCTCATGAATGCGCTGTTGTAATCGGGTGTCTGTTCTAGAGAAGCGAAAGTAGCTGCCAGAGCCAGGTTTTCATCGTTGTCTTCTGTGTTGGTCAGAGCTGCCAGAGCGGAGGAACCAGCCTGTGTGATGACGATTTTGCCAGCCAGATCTTCTTTTGTCTGGATGTCAGAATCCTGACGAACAACAAATACGATGCTGTTGTCTACATAAGGTTCGGAGAAAGTATATTCGCTTTCTCTGCCTGTCATGGTGAAGCCGTTCCACAGACAGTCAACAGTGCCGCTGTTCAGTTCCATATCTTTGGAGCTCCAGTCCAGAGGCTGTTTGATCAGTTCCCAGCCGTTGCGGTCGCAAACTTCCTGAGCCAGATCCAGGTCGAAGCCAACGTATTCGCCAGCGTCGTTTTTGTAGCCGTAAGGGGGATATTCTGCGTCAAAACCTACTGTGAATGTGGTGCGTTCCGCAGTATCTGCGCCGTCAGTTGCAGCAGTTTCATCTGTACCGCCGCCGCAGCCAGCCAGTACACCAACGGACATTGCCATAGTCAAAAACAAAGCAAGATATTTTTTCATACTCCAATCTCTCCTTTTTTCTATTGATTTTTTCCCTAAAATGTTTCATCGCTGAATTCTTTATCATTTTATCACGTTATCAGACTAAAGTAAATTGGTAATACTCTTTCATTTTTTGGAAAAAAATCAAGCTATCATTGGTAAAGCTGAATAAAAAGACATTTGTTTTTACAGAAATGACGAAAAGGCAAAATATTCCCATGGCTGGTTTTTTCTGAAAAGAAAGTAGGGATGGCTGTTTCCGAAAGAAAATCATTCCCATGAAAATAGAATAGCTGGAACCCTTTGTGCTGCAAGGATTCCAGCTATATGTGTGTACTTATGAAGCAGACCTCAAAAGAGAGGGGGGCTAATCATATTTTTAGAAAGACGATCAATCTTTTTCCGCGTCGATTCTGGTAACTTCGCCGCTGCTGTTCAGTTTCAGTTTGATGATAAAATCGGTGCCGTCGCCGTCATCATATTTATCATCCAGATCGTCATAGTCTTTTGCGTCGCCGTATACATCATCATCTTTGTCAAAGTCCTTAGACAGATAATATTTTTTGCCGTCAACTTTGATATAGCTGGAGGAAATACCGTCCAGATCGCCTTTTACTTCCCGTTTGGAGGAAGAATATTCTGCTTCGATTTCTGTTACTTTGCTCTTGGAGCTGTTGAATTTCAGTTTCACATCAAAGTTTTCGTAGTCTTCGAAGTCTTTGATAAGTTTGGAAAGGGTATAGTCATCATCTTCCAGTGTAACTTCCACATCATCGTCCAGATCGTATGTGAATTTATCGCCATCTACCAAAATGGTGATTTCGTCCTCATCAATGGCACGCAGTTCCCCTTCATCGGCTTCGGTGTTTACGGCCACGATCTTGGAAACCTGTTTGTTCTTGAAGGAAAGTTCTGCGCGGATGTCATACTCTTTATATTTATCCTTCAGGTCGTCAAAGTCAGCGGATTTGCCGTTAAGGGTTACGTCGATATCGTCTGTGTCATCCAGCAGGTCATAGGAGAATGTATCGCCTTTATCGTTTTTAATTTCGATTGTACTGCTGCTGAGTCTTTTGATGATGCCTTTGGATTCGCCCATGGATTCCTCAATGGCAACGATGTCGGTGACATCATCATCACGGTTCAGTGTCAGGGAAACACGGTAAGATGTCTTTTCATGGTTTTCTTTCAGGAAGTCGATGTCTTTGCTCTTACCGTCTACTTTTACATCTACGTCTGAATCCAGATTATAGGTATAGGTGTCACCCTGAGCTTTGATGGTCAGTTTTCTGGATGTAACGTCTGTCAATACGCCGTTGACTTCATCTTCTGCGTAGTTAACAGTGATTTTTGTAACCGCATTTTTGCTGTTTGTGGTCAGTGTTACATAGAAATCTGTATCATCATAGTGCTTTTTCAGATCACTGAAGGAATAGTCTGTCAGTTCGTCTTTGACATCTACGTCGCTGTCCACGTCATAGTCGTAGGATTTGCCGTTGACTTTGATGGTCAGTTCGTCATCGTCCAGATCTGTCAGCAGACCGGATTTGGGATTGTCATTTTTGGTTGTGGCATAAAGCTTTGTTACTTTGTCATCGGCGTTGAGATAAATGGTAACGCTGAAGTCATCGCCGTTGTCCAGTGCGCTGTAAATACGGGAAGGTGTGGTGGATTTATCATCCAGATATACCTTCACATCGTCTGCCATGGTATATGTTTTTTCTTTGGAGCCGTCTTTGACAGTGATCTTGTTGGAAGTCATGTCTACCAGGTCAAAGGTCTGTTTAGAGCCAATGCCGTTGACGGATTTTGTTACAGTGATGGTCTTGATATCGCCGTTGGCATAGGACAGGGAAACGCTGTCACCAGTGCCGATTTCGGAGAAGTCGATTTCTTTGCCGTCATAGTATGCTTTGGCGGTGCCTTTTTTACCGAACAGATTCAGACCAGTACCAGTGTTGGTTTTTACACTGCAGAACAGGTCGCCGTTTTCCAGTACGGAAACATTGACAATGGTACCGGTTACAGAGCCGTTGGAGGGTGTTTCCGGTTTGGTGGTGGTGCCGCCAGTGCTGCCAGTGCTGCCGCTGCCGGTGAGCAGTTTATATGTCTTTACAGAAAGGACTGCCATTTCAGAGCGGTTGATGTTTACTTTTGGATTGAAGTTGTTGTAATCATCGCCCACCATGATGTTTTTGTCATAGAGCAGATCCAGATAGGGCACAGAGGCCTTGGAGATGGAGCCGGCGTCTTTGAAGGTCAGTTTCGCGTCCATATCTACGGTATAAACTTTCCCCAGCGCTTTGCCGAAGATTACGCCCACATCTTCTCTGTTGGCGTTCTGCTGTGTGTTGCCTTTCATGAACTTGGTCAGGTCGTTTGTAACCAGAATGCCTTTGTCCAGCGCGTATGCCACAGCGTTATATGCCCAGGAAGGGATCTTGTACGCATCCATAATGGGTTTCCATTTTGTGATGGTTTCGTTTGTGACATCCTGTTTGTAATATGTTTTCATAATGGAGTACATGAGCTGAGTCGCTTCGCAGTAAGTTACCTTATTGCGGGGTTTGCAGTATTTTTTGCCATTTTCGGTGTAGCCGCTCATGAGCCCTAAGGAAGCCGCTTCGTCAATGAATGTAGCGGCACCGGGCCAGGGTACTGTATTGATATCCGCAAAGGTAGAGCTGAAAGCAACAGCATTTGTACTGCCCAGTACAAGGGCGGCAGTAGTTGCCAATGTAAGGAAACGTTTCATATCTAAAACCTCCCATTCTTTCTCAAAATATGAAATATCCTAAATTTCTTATTTTTCTCACAATTTGTAAACGCCTTGTGTGTATTCAGGCGACATTTGTAGGACACGATCCTACTATTACTATACCATGAAAGCGCAGAAAAACCTTTTCAAATTTTTTAAGTTTTATAAAAAGTGTGTCAAGATTCCGTAAAGATTTCCAGATTCTGCTTTTTTTCCAGCTGTTTCAAATACAGTTCTTTTTTTTCCGCAAAATCCGCTGGCTGATGTACAGGCTTTTGCAGCAGATCAAAGAGGGTGCCGGCCAGTACTTTGGCAGTGCGGATATAGCAGTTTTCTTTGTCAGCAATGGTGAAATTGTCGTTGTGGAACTGTCCCTGGATGCCGGAAAAGCCCATCTGCACCGCAGGCAGCAAAAATCCCAGATCCCCAATGTCGCCGGAAGCACCGGAAACCACATTCCGCAGAATCTGATCTTCCTCACAGAAAAGCAGCATGTTTTCCAGCACCATTTCGTTCATTTCCGCAGATTGACGCAAAGGCAGATACCCTGGGGTGGCTTCTGTTTCGCAGCCTAATCCCAACGCAGCAGCGCAGTGACGGATGCACTGTTCCACCTGTTCCTCCGCGGCAAAAAGGGTGGCATTGTCGTTGGCACGGATATAGGTTTCCATAACCGTGCGGTCAGGAATGATGTTGACGGTGCCGCCTCCTTCGGTAATGACCGGATGGAGCTGTAAACCAGCAGAGGCGGGGAAACGGTCTTTCAGAAAAGCAAGTGCGTTCTGTGCCAGTACAGCGCCATGAAGGGCGTTTCTGCCCAGATGAGGCGCTGCCCCAGAGTGGGACGCTGTCCCCAGAAAAACGGCTTTTTTCGCCAGAAAGCCTGCCAATGTAGAATTGATGTCAAACAGATAATCTGTTTCGCCATTGGCGTGGGCAGAAAGAACACAGTCCACATCATCAAAATATCCTTCGGCAATCATATTCTGTTTGCCGGAGCGGTAGCGGATCTTGCCTTCGGCAATGCATTGGTCACGGAAAGCAAAGTCAATGAATTCTTCTGCCGGTGTAAAGAAGAAACTGATGCGTCCGCTGTTTTTTTTCGGAAGACCGCAGTCAGCCAGTGCCCGGATCAGTGCCAGAGCCAAAGTTGTCTGGATGCTGTGCCCGCAGGAATGGACAGTGCCGTTTTTGCTTTTGCAGGGCAAGGCGTCCATGTCGCTGACAAAGGCAATATGGGGAGAACCGCTGCCTAAAGTGACCCGAATGCCTGTCATGGCAATACCAGATTCATAAGGGATGTTCCATTGATCCAACAAAGATGTGATGGCGGCGGCAGTTTTCACTTCCTGAAAACCCAGCTCCGCACAGTCAAAAAAGGTGTCGCCCCAAGACAGAATTTCTGCCTGCCGCTGGTCAATGGCAGCAAAAAGAGATTCTTTTTTCATGATTTTTCCTCCTTATTCCCATTCCAGTGTCATACCAACAGAAACTTCCTGTATGGGGGAAACGGCATGAAGTGCCGCCCGCACAGGAAAAGCCGTGCAGTGACAGGGGTAAAGTGCGGGAATCTGTTTTTTTGCCAGAAAATCAACGGTTTCTTGGCTCCGCTTATTTTCTTCCATCAGATGCAGTCCGCCCAGAAGCCCCAGTACCTTTGTTTTGCCCGTGACAGCTTTGGCATACTGTATGATGTTGCAGATACCGGCGTGAGAGCAGCCGGTGATGATGTAAATGCCTGTGTCTGTCACATAAGCCAGAGCTGTGTCGTCATCAATGATGTCGGGAACAGTCTGTCCGTCCAAAACCGTTTCGCCAATGGCGTAGGCAGGCTCAAAATCTACGGTATGGGGAATTTCTCCCAGAAAAACCAGGTGATCTGTGAGCCACAGGGGTTCTTCGGTAAATTCCAGAACCGCTTTTTTCTGCAATTCTTTCATAGATAAAGGACTGCCAATGTCCATGCCGTTCCACTGCTTAGGCAGCAGGGCATGGGGATGGGCAATGAGCCGTGGCTTTTTGGAAAAAGGCAGTGCCAGCAGATCAGGCAGACCGCCGGTGTGATCGTTGTGCCCATGAGAAAGCAGAATGGCATCTGCTGTGGTCAGATCAATGCCCATAGCTTTGGCGTTTTTTAAAAAAGCGTCAGAATAGCCCGTATCGAATAAAAAGCGTTTGCCATCTGCTTCCAGCCAGTAAGAAACGGCAGGTTCCCCCAGATGGTAAACGTCGATTTCTGTATGATTGTCCATTAAAACAGTCAGTTTCATGGAAGTCCCTCCTTTATGTTGGGGTTGTGTATGACTCCATTATAAGGAAAAAGAAGGGAAAATACAATTATGATAAGGACATATTAAATAATAGACGGGAAAGAGGAGGAGAAAGTTCCGGGAAAAAAGAGAAAAGTGGAATGGAAATAATAGGAAAGAGGGGGTGGGGAAGGGAAAAATAGGGGAAGTGATTTGGGGAGGTTACGGCCCAAAACAAAAAAACACCATGCTTTCGCATGATGTTCTTTGAGTTGCGGAGAGGGGCAAGCACTTTGCATTGCAAAGCCGCCTGTGATGTCCTCGTAATCTTCGGGGGGCAGGAATTTGAACCTGCGAAGACCCACCTCATCAGAAAAAGGCGTCTGTGTTTACCATCCTCCGACCTTGCACTTGGTGCAACGAGGGGAATGGTGCAGACGGATTTTTCGGTCTTTTCCAAAGGAAAAGAGATTTCCTTTCTTACATGGTCGTCTGCTCTCCTTCCCTTTGGTCAGTCGGCACACTCTCTGTTTCTTCGCCTTTGGCTGCTCCCTTCATCTGCCACTGGCAGCGGTCACACCCAAAGCCCCGGGAACCCGTCGGTCGCAGTCCCAAAACAAAAAAACACCATGCTTGTGCATGATGTTCTTTGAATTGCGGAGACAGGATTTGAAGAATACCCCTTACGCAAGCGTAAGGGGACCCCGATATACCAGCTTCTGCATGAGACATCTCAGACACAACAAAAAAAGACACCTAAAAAGGTGTCTTTTTTGTTGAATTGCGGAGACAGGATTTGAACCTGCGAAGGCCCACCTCGAAACATGGTCGTCTGCTCTCCTTCCCTTTGGTCAGTCGGCACACTCCCTGTTTCTTCGCCTTTGGCTGCTCCCTTCATCTGCCACTGGCAGCGGTCACACCCAAAGCCCCGGGAACCCGTCGGTCGCAGTCCCAAAACAAAAAAACACCATGCTT
>ERZ506775.548-NODE-548-length-16749-cov-4.36043_pt1 | contig 16749 bp, 10 predicted proteins | sample MGYA00513980_ERZ506775 | MGnify/ENA metagenome assembly ERZ506775 | reverse complement strand
AAACAGCGCAGCCATACCTGTTCCTGCCGCAAAAGATGCCGGCAGACCAATCCAAGGGCCAACAACACATCCAAAGGTTGCTCCGACAAAAAAGGATGGTACAATTTCGCCGCCTTTATATCCTGCTCCCAACGTCAACGCTGTCAACAGAATTTTCCATAAAAACGCCGGATACTCCGCTTCACCAGCAATGGCGCGGGTAATGACATCCATGCCTGCGCCGTTATAATCACGGGTACCCAGCAGCAATGTCAGCCCTACAACGATGCAGCCCCCAACAAAAATACGGATGTATCCATTCTTGAAAATTTGTTTATAGTATTTCCCCGCCGTTTCCATCGTCATACAAAATAATACGCTGACACCGGCGCACAGCATCCCCAGCAATATGACAGATCCAACACCAGAAGGGCTAAGTTCCGGTACAGACTGCAATGTAAAGGAGGTTGGTGTCACACCACAAGCCACGGAAAGGCCCGTTGCCGTAATGGCCGCAATGATACTTGGCACAATGGCAGAGTAATGCATAATACCAACGGTAATCACTTCCATAGAAAATACTACCGCTGCCACTGGCGTACCAAATAATGCCGCAAAACCAGCACTCATACCGCACATGGTAATGATTCTTTCATCTTTTTCATCCAGTTTGATTTTTCTGCCTACAAAGGAACCGATACTGCCACCAATCTGGAGAGCTGCACCTTCTCTGCCGGCAGAACCGCCAAGGAGATGGGTGATGATGGTACTAATAAAAATCAGCGGTGTCAGTCGCAGGCTTACTTTTTCATTAACACGAACGGCAATCAATATCAAATTGGTACCACGGTCATTCTGCATCCGAAGAAGGTGGTACAATCCCGCAATAACAAGACCACCCAGAGGAAGCAGAAACAAAATCCACGGATGGGTCATGCGAAACGCAGTCACTTCTTCCAGCAGTATATGAAAAGCAATGCCGACTACACCAACAACAGCGCCAATGATCGCACCAATAAAAGACCATACCAAAAAAACATAGATCCCCTTTTCACTGCCTTCTAAATAGCTGTTGATCCTTTCCAGCAAACCGAATCTCTCCTTTTATATCCTGATTTCTTCTTTCCGCAGAAAACATCCGCAGAAGATTTCGTTTTCTTTCAAATAGTTCGCAGTCATTATACCATAGCCCGTCATTCCTGCAAAATAAAACCGAGAATTTTTGCAAAGAAAAAGCAATTTCTTCAAAAGGCGATCTTCTGAAAAAAATGCTTTTCTGAAAAATTTCTACCTATTAAATATTCTAATATAATCTATGCGATATATTGCATTTATAATTTGGGTTCTTCTTGAGGTATTTCAGATTCTTCCGTTTTTTTCAAAGAGGCTTCTTCAAAAATTTCTTCTTTGTGTTCCTCTAAGGGTTCCTCTGCTTCCAAATCTTCTTCGTCTTCATCCTCTGCAACTTCGGGATCGTTTCTCCAAAGCTGCATGCTGACAATGGCTTTAAACAAATCGCCGTCTACTTGGATACCGAAGGTACCTCCTTGTACTTCCGCCAGACTTTGCGCAATAGAAAGTCCCAGCCCACTGCCTTCCGTCGTACGGGAGCTATCCCCACGGACAAAACGTTCCGTCAGACGAGTGGCATCAAAGTCAATGGGTGTGGCAGAAATATTTTTCATCACCAGAATCCCATGTTCTTCTGTCTGGAAAATATCAATATATACGCGAGAACCTTCCATGGAGTACTTGATGACATTGGACAGCATGTTTTCCAGAATTCTCCACATATGTCTGCCATCGGCTTCGATGAATACGGGTTCCGGACAACTGAGTCTGAATTCCAATCTCGCTTCCTCGATCTTTTCTTCCATTTCCCCAATGGCCTGCATGGTAAGCTGGCGGTAATCAATCCGCATTTTTTCTACTGCCACATTTCCGCTGGAAACCTTGCTGGCTTCAATGAGGTCTTCAATCAATTGTTTCAGACGATAGGACTTTACTTGCAGGACATCCACATAATCTCTGGCAACGGGATTATCCAGTTTCTGCTGTTTCAGCAGATCTACATAGGTCACGATGGATGTGAGTGGTGTTTTCAAGTCATGGGAAACATTGGTAATCAATTCTGTTTTCATGCGTTCCCCTTTTACTGCTTCTTCCACGGCATTTTTCAGGCCATCCTGAATATTGGCAATATCTTCCGCAAAATTCAGGAAGGATGGAGAAATCTCTGCCAGATCCAACTGATAAGTCAGATTTCCCTTTGACGTTTCTCTGGCGGAAATCATGATGCGTTTCAAAGAACGCAGGGCACGCAAAAACAGATACAGACAAAATATATTGAATGCAATCAGCAGTCCAAAGAACAAGAGTACCAAACCACTGTTGAAATACATACAGATCATAAATACCAGGAAACAGTTACCAACACCATATGCCAGCATCACCAACAGCATCCAGCCCCGGAATGTTGCTCCCGTGAACAGAGATGCAATCTTCCGCAGAAATACAGAAACCAGCGTATTCCGTGCCAAAATCTTTCCTTTGATCTGCCTACTCAGAGATAAGACATAACTCAGTCCCACCGCCACATCTGCAATGTACAAAATACCCAGCAGCGTCAGGAACACATATGACCAGAACGGCATGCCGCGATAAAGAATAAATTCCAACAGCGTCAGCGCCATAAAAAAGGAAAAGATTCCAAACAGCGCTACCAAAAGGAAATGTATTTCATTGTAGATTCTGTCCACAAGGAGGTATTTCACCTGACCACCCTTTTTTCTCTGCCCCGCCACACGGATCAGATACACCAGACAGATCATAAAAATCAAAGATGCAATGGTGGATACTACAAACAGATAGGGCATACTGGTCTTTGCCAGCACGAATTCCTGATATAAATCATAGAACACATCGCCCTCTCTAAGAGGTTCATCCACAGCGGCATACACCCGGTAATTGCTGTTTTCCACATAGGCATTGCTGTATGCGTAATAAGACTTGTCACTGAAGTTGTCACTGGAAAATTCCGCAGAAAGCATAATGGTATGGCTTTTGCTGCTGACTTCTGCCCGGGTTGCATTCCCGGCAATGACACGCCCCTGTTCATCTTCTACAAAATAATAGAAGTTGGTCAGTCCTTCCAGATACCGCACAGCTTCTCGGTATTCGTCCAGCTGATCCTGAATATACATCTGGCGGTACTGGGGCAAACGGGTTTCCACCAGTTCCTGATATTCTATGAACTTGTCCTCCAGCCTTTCGGGAATCACTCCATACACAATGAGCCCGTCATAGGTATCATTGATTTCCGTATTGCCCGTTATGACCCCATCAATGATGTTGTAATATCGTTTGAAGCCAGCCAGCAGTGCTTCTCTGTCCACTTTTTCTCCTGACTGTATCTTGGCTTCACTTTCATAATAAACATCTGCCAGAACCGCTTTATCTAATGTAGAAAAAAACAGATTTCGCAGTTCCACAGTATCATAAAAATTTTCTTCCGTCAGGATGCTCCTGCCCCAGTCTTTCGTTACACTGGAAAACACAACCCCACAGAAAAAAATCACCAGAGCCATAATAAAGAGCAGACATGCTGCACAAACCTTCCAGCCAGTCTGATACAGCTTAGATTTTTTCAATTTTGTAGCCAATGCCCCACACCACCTTCAAATACTTTGGCTCTTTCGGATTGATCTCGATTTTTTCACGAATACGACGAATATGCACAGAAACCGTATTTTCCGGCGCGAAAGATAATTCATTCCAAACTTTTTCATAAATCTGATCAATGGAAAAAACCTTTCCGGCATTTTCCATCAAAAGCTGCAAAATACCATATTCTGTTGCGGTCAGTTTTACAGGTTCCCCTTCCACACGTACTTCTTTGGCATCTTTATCCAGCTCCAGACCACCAATTTTGATCACGTTGCTTTTTTCCGCGATACTGCCCAAAGAAGTATACCGACGCATCTGGCTTTTTACCCTTGCCAGCAGTTCCAGCGGGTTAAAAGGTTTTGTGATATAGTCGTCAGCGCCGAAATTCAGCCCCAGAATCTTGTCTGTGTCTTCAGATTTGGCAGACAGAATGATAATGGGAATATTCAGTGTTTCACGGATTTTCACTGTTGTATTCAGCCCGTCCATTTTAGGCATCATCACATCAAGCAAAATCAGATGGATCTCGTTTTCTTCCAAAGCTTGCAGTGCCTCCAAACCGTTATAGGCTTTGATTACGTTATAGTTTTCCTGTTTGAGATAAATTTCGATGGCATCCACAATGCTTTTGTCGTCATCACAAACCAGAATATTGAATTTATTTTCCATAATAGTTCCCCCTGTATTGCATTTTTTCTCAACGATATCATAACAAGTAAATTTTACAAAAAAACGGTGACTTCCTTACAAAAAAATTAAATTATCCGTTAAAAATAGTGTACCATGTTCCGGGATAAAACACAAAGGCGAATATATTGCCATATAAAAACGTGGCAAAATTTCTATTTTTATTTCATTTTATCACAAAACATAATTATTTTTACGATTTACACGAAATTCATAGGTGTACACTTGTAATTTTTTCACAACTAATGTATAATGCAAGCATAAGAGCATGTATTTTTATATCGATCCAATTGATTCTATACCACATTGGTTTGATATAAAAAAACAATTATGTATTAAAGGAGGATTATCATGAAAAAACGTACAGGAAAAATGATTTCCCTGTCTTTGGCAGTCGCTATGGCAATGACAGCCGCGCCTGTGACCGCAATGGCAGACGAACCTGTCAAAACAGACGTGATTGAAGCGCCTGCTTTGACCTCTGCGGATCAGACAGAGGAAACAACGGAAGAAGTGGAAACAACAACCGAAGAAGGTACCGCTTGGGCAGAACTGACACCTGCGGAAAAGACAGAGGAAGAAGAGGTTCTTTCTGATGAAGGTACTGAAACAACAGAGGGTATCACTACTGTTGAGGAATTAAATGATGAAGCCAGCGCAAAAGAAAATGTTTTCTACGTTGACGAAACACAAGCTACATTGTCCGATGCTTTGAACAGCGCCGGTACAACCGAATCTACTATTGTTTTGAAAAATGATGTAACAGGCGATTTCACAATTGCAGAAGATCAGAATATCACATTAGATTTGAATGGTTATACCATCACAAATACATCCAATCATACCATTACTAATAATGGGAAGCTGACAATCAAAGATTCCAGCGAAGAAAAAACTGGTACAATTGATAATGTTTCCCACGGAAAAGCTACCGTTTGGAATAACGGAACTACTACATTAGAAGGTGGTAACTTTATTAGAAGCCAAGAAGCTGGTATTGATGCTGACCACAATGGTGGAAATTCTTACTATACTCTTTTGAATCATGGAACTATGATTGTAAAAGATGGTGTATATGTTGAAAACAACGGAAAATATTCCAGTCTGTTTGAAAATGGCTGGCAAAATGGCAACGATAACGACAGTGGCAAAAATTCTGTTTTGACCATTGAAGGCGGTACTTTCTCTGGCGGTCTGAACACCATTAAAAATGACGATTATGGCGAACTGACCATCAATGATGGCGAATTCGCCAATGTATCACAGGCAGTCTTCTTAAATTGGAATGTCGCAGAAGTAAACGGAGGTACTTTCGCAGTTGAAAATAATGCTCAATCCGTGATTTTGAATGGCTATCTTAATGGTACAATGGATCAAGGACAACTGACCATTCATAACGGTACCTTTACCGCAAACGAAAGTGGTGCTTTTATCAAAACTATGGGCGGAAGTAAAACAACTGGTGAGATTGAAATTAACGGTGGAAATATTACCGGTGACATTGTTTTAAACGATGCAACTGACGGTGCAACCGTAACCGTTGCTGATGGTGTTACTATCAACGGCAATGTCCAGAATGACGGTCTCACTGATGTAACGGTAACCGGTGCAACCATAAATGGTAATCTTACCAACAATGGTACTGGTTCTATTTCTGTGACTGACACAAAAGTAATCGGTAATGTTTCTAACTCCCAAGACGGTAAAATGGCTATTACCGAAAGTAAAGTTGGTAGCTACGATGAAACCAACAATATTATTTTCATCGATAGCTCCAAAATAGATGGAACACCTATCCCCGATTCAAACATTGGTGATGCCGTTGCAATGATCGGAGCTACGCCTTATTCCTCATTGGGTGAAGCAATTAAAGCGGTTCAGGCAGGCGATGTCATTCATATCCTGAAAGATGTTCCGGATGCAGCTGGCATTACAGTCTCTTCTGACAAGCAGTTTACCGTTGACTTTGGCGGACATACATACACCTTGAAAGATCCCGGAGCTGGTTCTTCGGGTACAGAAACCAATGGTTTCCAATTATTACAAAATTCTGACATTACTTTCAAAAACGGAACCATCCGCATTGCAGAAGGAACAACTTCCATCAAACGTATTATTCAGAATTACGCAAATCTGACCTTGGAAGATATGCATTTTTACGCAGAAAATCAAGCTGGTAGTCTGGACTATCCTCTGAGCTTCAACAACGGCAGCATCACTTTCAAGGGAGATACCGATATTATCACACCCGCTGAGAACAATATCGCTTTCGATGTCTGCCAGTTCAGTAATTATCCGAACGTCACCGTTACTTTTGATGAAAGTTATACCGGCACCATTAATGGACGTATTGTATATGACAGTCCTAACGCAAGTACACACAAACTATATATAAAAGGGAATGGTACCTTCGGTGTTATTGAATACAGCTCAAAAAATACTGAAGAAGCGGCAAAGAATGGGATTGAGGTTACCAGCGGTAACTTTGCTCAGCCTGTCAATGAAGACTACCTGGCAGATGAAGTAAAAGCCAAGCTGGAAAGTAATTCCAATACAGAAGCTCCTTTCAGCTACTATACAAGTCTGGAAGATGCCCTGAAAGCAGCTCAACCCGGTGATAAAGTAACCGAGGTAAACCCTACTCCAGATGAAGCGCAGTACACCATCACACTGAAATATAACGATGGTACAACACCTGATAGTGTATACACAGTCAGTGAAAATACAGCTATCACCTTGCCTACTCCTAGCCGTTCTCATTATTCTTTTGAAGGATGGTATAATGGAAATAACCTTGTTGAATCTCCTTATACAGTGACAGAAAATGTTGAACTGACAGCAAAATGGCATAGAACTTCCTCCGGCGGCGGTTCTTCTCACCGTTACGACGGCTACATCACAGTCATCGACTCCAAGAACGGTGACGTTTCTGTCAGCGACACATGGGCAGACGAAGACGATAAGATCACACTGACCATCACACCTGACAAAGGCTACGAAGTTGACAAAATCGAAATCGTTGACGACGAAGGCGACAAAATCGACGCAAAGAAAGTAGAAGACAAAGACAACAAATACACCTTCCGCATGGCAAACTGTGACGTAACTGTTACTGTAACATTCAAAGAAGAAGGCAAGACAACAGAAGATACAGACAAAGAAGAAGATAAGGACGACGAAACAACAGAAAACACAGATCTGAACTTCACAGACGTTTCTTCTTCTGACTGGTTCTTCAAAGGCGTGGAATACGTTGTGGATAAAGGCATCATGAGCGGCGTTTCCGAAAATCAGTTCGACCCCAGCGGCAAACTGACACGCGCAATGCTGGTACAGATGCTTTACAACATGGAAAGCCGTCCCGCATGTGATGCTGAAAACGCATTCATCGACGTTCCCGTTGGTCAGTGGTACACAGACGCTGTTATCTGGGCAAATGACGCGAAGATCGTCAGCGGCATGGGCGAAGGCCTGTTCGCTCCTAACATGGAAATTACCAGAGAACAGATGGTAGCTATGCTGTACAACTACGCAAAATACAAAGGCTATGATGTAACTGCTTCCGCAGACCTGTCCACATTTGCTGACAACGCAAGTGTATCCGCATGGGCACAGCCTGCAATGCAGTGGGCAGTAGCTGAAGGCTACATCAGCGGCATGGGCGACAACCAGCTGGCTCCTCAGGGCACAGCAACCAGAGCAGAAATCGCTTCCGTAATCATGCGTTTCATGGAAGCAACTGCTGAAACCGCAGAATAATCATACGATCTATAAGAGATAGTTGAACTTTCACCTCAACTCGCACAATATATAAAGGGACAGCCTCCGTTCCATAGGGCATATGCTCTTTCCCCATAGGAAGCTGTCCGCTATCTCTCACAAAAAAACCGGAAACACCTGATCTTTTCAGGTATTTCCGGTTTTTTATTTTTAATCAAAATCAATAGGAATGGTTTTTCCTGGCGCAAAGGCATAGATATAACATGCCTTCACAGGCAGATCCGTTACCCGTTCCAAAGCTTCTTTATAAAGCCGCAGCTGAATCCTATATTTTTCACGGAAAGCATCTTCCTGCCAAAGTCGGTCACTTTTATAGTCCACCAGCACAACTGCATTTTCTTCCACGAAATAACAGTCGATTATACCATTAATCTGGATAAATTCCTCCATATTTTGATAAATATCATCAAGAAAAACTTCTTTTGGCTCCACAAGCATAGCAAAAGGCTGTTCTTTATGGATTTCATCCGCCTTCTGCATCCGTTTTGCCAAATCAGAAGCAAAGAAAGCCAAAAGCTCTTTTCGGCGAATGGCGGCTCTTTCTTCTTCCGTCAATCTGCCCTGCTGCTGCAATTCTGCCAGCAGTTCTTCCAAAGTATCGGCATCATAGATTTTCCGCAGGTCTGCCGCCTCCATAACCGTATGCATTGCTGTACCGATTTCTGAAGCTGTCAGCCCCTCTTTTTTCTGTCCAAACTGAGGAATCTGCAATTCCTGTGGCATAGGTGCTTCTTCACCGGAAATTTCCGCCTGATACCGCCGTTTGATTTCAGAAATGGAAACTTTTGTAGGCAGCATGGTTGCTGTTTCATAGTCATACTTCCATGACAATATACGGAAAACCTCCTCTTTTCTGCCACTGTAATCCGGTTCTGTATCCCAGCTTTCAAAGACATTCTGCTGTTCTTCCGCCAGTTCCTGTTTTTCCTGCTCTGTTCCATAGATATCGCCTTTTTCCAAAAAGGTAAATTTCCAATTGGAAGGCTCGTCTAAAAACTGCCGTGGCTCTCCCCTATCTGTTGGTTCCCAAGACTCTGGCAATACCCTTGCCTGAGGATGGCGCAGAAGTGCAGGCATAATCCAATCCAGATAGTTTCTTCCTCGGCGCAGACGGAATACAGGCAGCAATTCTCCGGTACTGTCTGCTGTTTCCGCCCATTTTTCCATAGATTTTTGCAGGTTGCGCACTGTTCCCGTCAAAATCAGTTTTTCCTTTGCTCTAGTCAACGCTACATATAATACACGCATTTCCTCCGAAAAGTTTTCCTGCTTGATGGCTTCTGCCAAAGCGGTTTTAGACAAAGTGCGATAAGAAGCTCTATGGTCTAAATCCATATAGTCCATACCATATCCCCACTCCTGGTGGGTAATGACAGCGGCACGGGTATCAGATTCGTTGAACTGTTTTCCCAGGTCTGCCACAAAGACCACAGGGAATTCCAACCCCTTACTTTTATGTATGGTCATGACACGCACCAGATCATCCGCTTCGCTTTGGAGTTTTGCAGCGGAGGATTCTGTTTCCGCCGTTTTCATATCCTCCACAAAGCGAATAAAATGGAACAGCCCTTTTCCGCTGTTATTTTCATACGTTTCCGCTTTTTCCAGCAAAAGCCGCAGGTTTGCCTGCCGCAGACTGCCGCCGGGTGTCATGCCCGCATAATCATAATATCCTGTCTGCTGATAGAGATACCGCAGCAATTCACAAAGGGACAATTCCTTCGCTGTTTCCCGCCAATCCAGCAAGTCCCCTTGGAAGCGTTCCAATTTTTCCAGAATTTCCTCTTCTGCCCCCTCTGCAAGATACCGCAGGACACATTCATAAAACAGTCCATCGCCGCCAAAAAGGCGGATTTCCGTCAAAGCATCGGCACTGATACCATACAGAGGCGAATGGAGCACAGAAAGCAAGGGAATATCCTGATAGGGATTGTCAATAAGGCGGAGGAAATTCAAAACGGTGTCAATTTCCGGCACATCAAAGTATCCTTCTGCCGTTTCCGCATAATACGGAATGCCTTCTTTACCGAAAATGTCATCCAACGTGGTGCCCCAACTGCGGATACTCCGCACCAGAACTGCCACATCCCGATATTCCATGGGACGATAGCTTTCCAGTCCTCGGTCATAGACCTGATAGCCAGCCTTCATCATTTCTCTGATTTTTCCGGCAATCATAGTGGCTTCCATCTGCCGTTTATCCAGTTCTTCCAATTCTGTCAGCTGCTCTTCTGTCTCTTCCGAGGACAAATCCAACAGCATCATTTCATTTTCGCCGCCGCAAAGCCCATCGAAGACAGGGAAATCCGCTCCGGCATACAATGCAGCTTCGTCATTATAATCCACATCCCCAAAGGCTTCTGACATTGTCTGACGGAAAATGAAGTTGATGCCATCCAGCACATTTTTCCGGCTCCGGAAGTTTTTGGATAGTATGATTTTTCTGGTTTTACCGCCTTTCTCCACAGGATAGGTGCGGTATTTCTCATTGAACAGCTGGGGCATAGCAAGGCGGAAACGGTAAATGCTCTGCTTCACATCCCCTACCATAAAACGGTTATTATTCCCCTCATAAGCACCGGATACCGCTGTCAGCAGCATTTCCTGCACCACGTTGCTGTCCTGATACTCGTCGATCATGATTTCATCATACTTTTGCTGCATCTGTTTTGCGGCGTCTGTGGGGATAATGTTGTCTTTGGTACTGCCAGGTTCTGTGAGGATTTGCAGGGCAAAATGTTCATAGTCATTGAAATCCAGCCAGAGTTTTTCTTTTTTCGCCTGTGCAAAGGCTTCCGCAAAACGGATGACAGTTTCTGACAAGGCTTTTGCGATGGGATAAAGTGAGGAAATCAGTTTTGTCTGGGTTTCTGCACCATAGCAGAAATAGGTTTCTCCCAGTTTGCCGATAGCTGCCTTGGCTTCATTCCGCAGATTCTTCACCCACTCCGCTGTATCTTTATCCTGACCACGGTAAGCAGGCATACGGGCAAAATCAACGGCAACATAGGCTTGATGCCAATCTGCGTAACAAGGATTATCCAGCGCCTGCCGCAGGGCTTTTACACCTTCCAATTCCGCCTCCAGACGTTCTCCATAGGCAGTAAATTCCCCATTGCCACAGATGCGGTCATAAGCCTTCTGCAAGTTATACAGGGCATAGTCCACCCCATTTGTGATGCCTTCTCCAATGAGTGGCATCCATGCGCACTGGTCAATGCTATCTCCTTCTGCCATATAAAACTGCTCTGCCATCTTCCGCAGAAGATTTTCCGGGTCAGGATACCCCTGAGAAAAGGTATAGATCTGCAAAATCAAATCTTTTAGACGCTGATCCCCTGTATTTTCTCCATAGGTTTCCAGCAGACGAAGAAAGCCTTCATCCTCTGCTTCATAAAGGGTTTCAAACAATTCTCCCAGAACATCTTTTTGCAGCAGCGCGATTTCTGCCGGATCTGCTGTTTTCACTGCCGGGTCAATATCCAGTCTGTCATAATACTCCCGAATGACTTGCAGACAAAAAGCATGGATGGTTTTGATGTCTGCCCGACTCAAATAGGTGAGCTGGTTTTGCAAATGGACATCATCAGGCTTTTCTTCCAGTTTTTTTGTAATGGCGGCACCGATTCGCTGACTCATTTCCGCTGCTGCTGCTTTTGTAAAAGTTACCACCAGCAAACGGTCAATATCCAGCGGTTCTTCTTCAGCGGTAATCCGCTGGATGATTCGCTCTACCAATACGGCTGTTTTGCCGCTGCCTGCCGCCGCGGAAACGAGAATATCGCTTCCTCTTGCGTCAATGGCTTCTTTCTGCTGTGTTGTCCACTTTGCTCCCACGCTGTTTCACCTCATCTTTTCTTACGAACCAGACGCCTTTTGCAGCCGGATATGAAAAGGCACATACCCCACAAAAGACGCCATAAAGCTACTGTAAGAATTATACCAGAAGTTCAGCAAAAACGCCAATGTCTGAGGTGTCATCTCAATGGTATGAAAGAGATACCTGGCCGTGGTACGGGCAAATAAATCCGCAAAACCGCTTTGATACAGACTGGCGCAGCGGTACAGGATATCTGCCATCTGGCGTTCTTTTTCGTCCAGTTCATACACCCTTGCCATTGCCGCGGACATTTCTTCCCAATCCAATTGTTTTTTTCTGCGGCGCACCACACGGATGGTATGGTGGATGCCAGCCAGCTTGAAAAACCGCTTACCGCTTTCCAGATCCAGCCGTTCCACATTGGCTCTGAAATAATTCTCCCGGCTGAAATCCAGCAAGAACATCTCATAGCCATCGGCTACGGTGCTTTCGATACACTGCATGTAATATGCTTCATAAAAAGGTGTTTCCTGTGCCGCCCGGGCAAGATAGCTTTCTTTCTGCCCTTCCAGATAAAGGGTAACAGGGTCCTGTTTCTGTCTGATATGTAACTGCATGAAAATTCCTCCTTCTTTTCTATTGTAAAAGAAAGCAGACCTGTCCACGGGAAATTTTCACCGCAAATGACAACAAAAAAAGAGTGTTTTCGCATGTTGCCAAAACACTCTTTTTTGAAAGAACAGGCGGCTGTGCACCGCCGCCCGCTTTTTGTACTGTCTGATCCCGGAGGGTATCAGCAGTTACCGCAGTTGTTCAGCTGACCACCGCAGTTGTTGTTGCCGCAGCAGCACAGCAGGATCAGAATCCACAGCCAGGAATTGTCATTGCCACAGCCGCAGTTGCTGTTGTTGTTATTGCCGCACAGGCACAACAGCAGAATTACCCAAATGAAACTGTCATTACCGCAACCACCAAATCCACACATAATAAAAATACCTCCTTAAGTAAATTGTATCGACTTACAATTTAATCTTATGAGGTATTTTTTGCTTTCTTGCCTGTCTACTTAAAATTTTTTATCGGGGAAGCTGCAGATCTGAAACCAGAATGTCCACAGTAAACCCACCCATTTCGTCCATAAGACTGACCATGGTGATGTGTTCCGCATCATGGAAGTACAGCAGATGGCTCATGCCTTTTTCCTCTGCCAGTGCCTGATTCTCTGCCAGACCTTCCAGCTGGCTTTCCAACACTTCCATACCTGCCGCCAGATACGCTCTGGCAATGCGTGCCGCTGTTTCCTGTCCATCCGGATGGGCAGCAAAAACTGCTTTTACTTTCTGTTCCATATTGTGCCGCCTCTTTTCTCAGGAATTGCCGTTCTTTTCATGGAGCATTTTTTCCAGTTCGTCAATAAAACTGTTGATGTCCTTAAACTGACGGTATACGGATGCGAAGCGTACATAAGCCACTTCGTCCAGATCTTTCAGCCGTTCAATAACCATATTGCCCAGCTGTTTGCTTTCCACTTCTCTTTCACCGCTGCCTGCCAGTGTATTTTCAATATCATCCACCAGCTTCTGAATCTGCTGAGCGGTGACAGGGCGTTTATTGCAGGATTTCATGATCCCGTTCTGAAGTTTTGCCTTATCAAAAATTTCTCTTGTGCCATCACGCTTGATGACAGTGATGGGGATCATATCCACCCTTTCATATGTGGTAAAACGTTTGCCGCATTTTTCGCAGACTCTGCGGCGGCGAATAACGGAATTATCGTCCTGCGCCCGAGAATCAATTACCTTCGTATCCGCAAAATTACAAAAAGGACATTTCATGCCCAATCCTCCTCCTGTGTTTCTCAATTTCTCTGGTTTTTAGTATAAAGCAGAACAGCCCGCAGGTCAAGCACAAAGGGCAGTTTCCGTCCTAGGGGGTCTCATCCCGTTCCATGCTGTCCGCATCCACTTCCACCAGTATGATATCATCGCCGATACGGCGGATACAGCGCCACGGGATATAGTAGGCTCTGCCTCTGCCAAAGGGGTTCCAACGGCAGCCTTCCACGGGGATAATCAGTGTACGTATCTTCCCGGAAGGAATATCCAATTCCAAATCTCCCACAAAACCCAGCCGCCTGCCATCACAAATATTGATGACTTCTTTTTCCTGCAAATCGGAGAATTTTTCCATCAACTTTTCCTCCTTTTTGGTCTTATTTTACTTTATGCCTTGCCTGGAAAAATACTTGCACAAAAATCAAAAAGTGTGACTTTTGCCCCTTGACGCTCTTTGGAAATCGTAATACAATATATGCACGATATCACCGCACAAAAATCAATATATTGTATTTCTTTAGAGTCGAAAAGCCCATGGTTTCAGTCATGGCGCTCTGTGCGGACGAAAAAAAACTTACAGCCGATAGGTGGATTGAGGCAGAAAGAGGGATTGACATGATTACAACGATTACGAAACGAGATGGACGAGTGGCATTTTTTGACATCAATAAAATCGCCAATGCCATCGAAAAAGCCTTTCAGGCAACCAGCGGTACAAAAAGCTATGCAACTTGCCTGGAAATGGCACAGGAAGTATCTGATTATTTTGAAAAAGAAAATATTGATTCCCCTTCTGTTGAACAAATTCAGGACAGAGTGGAACGGGTACTCATTGATCATGGCTTTGTGCAGACCGCAAAAGCCTATATCTTGTATCGCGCGGAACGTACCCGTATCCGTAACATGAATGACCGCCTCATGAAAACATTTGAGGACATCACATACAAAGACGCAACAGACAGTGATATCAAGCGTGAAAATGCCAATATCGACGGCAATACAGCCATGGGTTCCATGCTGAAATACGGCTCTGAAGGGGCAAAACATTTCTACGAATCTTATGTGCTGAACCCGAAACACTCTGAAGCGCACCGCAACGGAGATATTCACATCCACGATTTGGATTTCTATACACTGACCACAACATGTTGTCAGATTGACCTCTTAAAACTTTTTGAAGGCGGTTTCTCCACAGGTCATGGTGTACTGAGAGAACCCAACAGCATTGCAAGCTATGCTTCTTTGGCATGTATCGCCATCCAGTCCAACCAGAACGATCAGCACGGCGGTCAGTCTGTACCCAACTTTGATTACAGCATGGCTCCCGGTGTTGCAAAGACATATAAAAAACGCTATCGTTCCAATCTGGCTTCCTTCATTGAAGTGATGGATAGCGAAGAACATGCTAAGGCGATGAAAGAAGCTTTTGTGAAGCTGGAAGATATGGGTCTGGTACCTACACTGGACAAAAACGAAACATATGATGCGGAAGAAGCCAAACTGGCGGAAGAAATCGGCATCCCTGTGGAAATCTATCAGAAAGCACACGCTTTCACTGTAAAAAAATCCACAGAAGAAACAGACAAAGAAACATATCAGGCAATGGAAGCGCTGCTGCACAACCTGAATACCATGCACAGCCGTGCCGGCGCACAGACACCATTCTCCTCTATCAACTATGGTATGGACACTTCCACAGAAGCTAGAATGGTTATGAAAAATATGCTGCTGGTAACAGAAGCAGGCCTTGGTGACGGGGAAACAGCCATCTTCCCTATCCAGATTTTCCGTGTGAAAGAAGGCGTCAACTTTAATCCCGGCGAACCCAACTACGACCTGTTCAAACTGGCATGCCGTGTCAGCGCAAAGCGCCTGTTCCCCAACTTCTCTTTCCAGGATGCACCTTTCAACCTGAAATACTACAAAGAAGGTCATCCCGAAACAGAAATTGCTTACATGGGCTGCCGTACACGTGTTATGGCAAATGTTCATGACCCCGAAAAAGAAATCACACCAGGCAGAGGCAACCTGAGCTTCACCAGCATCAATCTGCCCAGAATCGCCATCATGGCTAATAAGAACATTGACTGGTTCTTCAACGAACTGGATCACAAAACAGATCTGGTTGTGGAACAGCTGCTGGAACGTTTTGAAATCCAGGCAAAGAAAAAAGTACACAACTATCCTTTCCTCATGGGCGAAGGCATCTGGATCGACAGCGATAAACTGGGCTGCAATGACGAAGTACGTGAAGTGCTGAAAAACGGTACTCTTTCCGTTGGCTTCATCGGTTTGGCAGAAGCACTGAAAGCCCTCATCGGCGTACACCACGGCGAAAGCGAAGTGGCACAGAACCTTGGTCTGGACATCATCAGCCATATGCGCAACCGTCTGGATGCACTGTCTCAGAAAACAAAACTGAACTTTACCCTGCTGGCAACACCTGCGGAAGGTCTGTCCGGCAGATTTGTGGAAATCGACCGGAAACGTTTCGGTTCCATCGAAGGCGTAACCGATCGGGAATACTATACAAACAGTTTCCACATTCCTGTATACTACCCTATCAGCGCTTATAAGAAAATCCAGCTGGAAGCACCTTATCACGCACTGACAAATGCAGGTCATATCACTTATGTGGAACTGGACGGCGATCCGTCTACAAACCTGGATGCTTTCGAAAAGATTATCCGTTACATGAAAGCTCAGGGCATTGGTTACGGATCCATCAACCATCCCGTTGACCGCGACCCTATCTGCGGCTACAACGGCATCATCGGCGATACTTGCCCCAAATGCGGCAGAAAAGAAGATGAAGGCGAAGTAGGCTTCCAGAGAATCCGTCGTATCACAGGTTATCTGGTAGGTACACTGGATCGTTTCAATAACGCAAAACGCGCAGAAGTACGCGACAGAGTGAAACACTCCGTTGTAACAGAAGTAAAACTGACACCAAAGGAAGATTGATATGAGAATCAAAATCAG
>ERZ506775.542-NODE-542-length-16953-cov-4.40892_pt1 | contig 16953 bp, 17 predicted proteins | sample MGYA00513980_ERZ506775 | MGnify/ENA metagenome assembly ERZ506775 | reverse complement strand
GTCTGATGATATGAGAAACGAGTGGGGGAAAGAACCGGAGATGAAAGATAATGAGTGGCAGGCGGATGCGAGGGAAACCGATAGAGAGGCGGAACTGTTACGATTGGTGAGCAGGAATAAAAAAGCAGTGCGAAGAGAATCTGAGTGGAAAGAGCGCGGAAAAAAGGAGTTTGAGAACAGAACTACATTACAGGAGGGCAGTGAAAAGAGAGAAAAAAATCTGGTGGAAAAGAGAGTCCTGTTCCGTAATATTCTAACCTTTGCCGTTATTGCTGCAGGTGGACCTGTTTTTTGCTGGTTTTTATACGGAGAAAGAGGTATAAAACGATACTGGCCGCTTCTGGTTGCGCTGGATGTGCTGACAGTAATTTTTTTATTTGTGCGTATCGTCATTCCGGAATTACTTGAGGGGGATCAGAAGGAACGAGATTTTGTTGAACGAGAGGACAAAAACAGCTATGATGAGAAAGAAAGTCGTCATGAGTGGCAGATGGTATTTCAGGAAGAATCTGAGAACAGTCATGAAATTCCGGTTACAGGTAATCATGAGGTAAATTTTAAGCATGAGGAGTGTACTACGGCCCTATTGACTGAACCGGAACGGCCTTTAAATTCCAGATGCCTCCGCAGTACAGAACCGGGAATCCCTGACATTATCATTTCCTACGTACCGTTTATTATTGGTAAACAGGAAGGACTGGCAGACTATGTATTAGCCCGTGATACAGTCAGCCGTCTCCATGCGAGAATAGACAGAGAGGGGGAGGAGTACAGGATTACGGATTTAAATTCGACAAACGGAACTACGGTAGGCGGAAGGCTGCTGGAGATGAATGAAACCGCGGTACTTTTGCCTGGAGAAGAAGTTTATATCGCAAATATTGGATTTATATTTACATAAAGCGGCAAATTGTGCTAGAATGGTCGTAAGATTATAAGGAGAGCACAATGGAAGATTTGTACGGACGAAAAAAAGCATATGTGAATACCGGCCTTATCGCGCTAAACGTGCTGTACTTCCTTTTTCTGGAGGCGACAGGTTCTTCGGAGAATACATCATTCATGGTGGCACACGGCGCCATGTATGCGCCGCTGGTAATAGAAAAAGGTGAATATTACCGGTTGATTACCTCTGTATTTATGCACTTTGGAATCAGCCATATTATGAACAATATGTTGATTCTTTTTATCCTGGGTGATAATCTGGAAAGAGCCCTGGGTCATATAAAATATCTGTTTTTCTACCTGATCTGCGGAGTGGGGGCGAATATCGTATCCATGGCCGTGAATTTAGGGGAGTACCGAAACGTCGTATCAGCCGGCGCTTCGGGAGCTATATTTGGTGTGATAGGCGGACTTTTATACGCCGTCATCATAAATCGTGGCCGGTTGGAAGACTTGAGTACCAGACAACTGGTTGTGATGATTGTATGTTCCCTGTATTTTGGCTTTACCAGCACAGGTGTTGATAATGCCGCACATATTGCAGGTTTATTAATAGGCATTGTAATGGGGGTCCTTTTATATCGCAAGCCCAGGAAAAAACGCAATACCGAGATATGGGGATAAAATGGAAGGAGGTGAGAGTGTGAGGGATGACAATTGTATTTTCTGCAAAATTGCTAATGGCGAGATACCGTCAGAAACCATTTACGAAGACGAGACGTTTCGTGTAATTCTGGATTTGGGCCCGGCATCGAAAGGACATGCTTTAATTCTTCCAAAGCAGCATTACAGCGACATCTGCGAGTTGGATGAGGATGTTGCGGCCAAGGTCCTTCCACTGGCAGCAAAGATAGGAACGGCGATGAAAAAAACTTTGAATTGCGCCGGGTTTAACGTAGTCCAGAATAACGGGGTGGAAGCAGGACAGACTGTATTTCATTTTCATGTGCACATTATTCCTCGTTATGAGAAAGGGCCTGTTATGGTTTCGTGGGTACCGGGAGAGGTGAGCCCGGAAGAATTAACAGAAACAGGAGCTGCCATAAGGAGCACCCTGTAACCAAAGGGGGCATAGGAGATGAGCATGCAACAAGATGAAGATATGCTTTTACAGTCGATTTACGAAGAGTATCAGGGAACGCTCCGCCGGATTGCGAGAGCGCTGAATGTTCCCAATATGGAACTTGAAGATGTAGTTCAGGAAACTTTCATAGCTTACTTTAGGAAGTATTCCTTAACATGGTCGCCAACACGCAAGAAAGCGATGCTGGTGAAAATCCTGAAAGGAAAAGCGATTGATTGTCTCAGAAAGAATGGACGCTATGAAAAGGTCAGTCTTGATGAGGAAAATTCGGTAAGATGTATTGAGATGCTGACCACGTATGTGGTAACGGATCCCATTGATATTATAATCAGTGAGGAAGCAATACAGAGAATAACTACAGAAATCGCCAATATGAGACAGGAATGGAAAGAGATGGCCGTTCTGTATTTCCTTGAACAGAGAACTATACCGGAGATTTGTGAGATGCTGGAGATACCGGGAACGGTATGCCGCTCCCGGATTTACAGGACAAGAATGTGTCTGAAAAAGATTCTCGGACCAAAATACGATATTTAACAATTTAACAATGTTTAGTTTGAAGCCAGAGATTCGATCATATCCACGATTGTATCGACGGCATTATGCAATTCGCTTTGTTCCATGCGGCTGATATAGGTTTGACGGTCGTTATATGTTTGGGTAATGGCCTGGAACAGGGAATCATCAGAAAGATTCTCTTCTTCCAGGACGCAACTGAAGCCCTGTTTTTCGAATGACCGCGCATTTAGGATCTGGTCACCGCGGCTGGCAGCAGCAGAAAGTGGAATCAGGATATTAGGCTTATGGAGTGCCAGAATTTCACAGATAGAATTGGCACCTGCTCTTGATATCATTAGATCCGCTGCAGCGAATAAATGTTTCAATGGTGCGTCAACGTACTCGTACTGTACATATCCTTCGGTGGTTTTCAGGCTTTCATCCAGATTGCCCTTGCCGCAGATATGTATTACCTGGAAGGTCTCAAGCAGTTTTGGAAGTATATGGCGTACAGAGCGGTTAACGGTAACAGAACCGAGACTACCGCCGATAATAAGAATGATAGGGCGGTTGGCAGACAAACCGGTGTATTTAAGTCCGGTAAGCCGATCGCCCTGTAACAGTTCTTTACGTATCGGTGAACCGGTAAGGCATGCCTTTTCTTTTGGAAGGTATCCCAGAGTCTCCGGGAAGTTACAGCAGACCTTTGCCGCTGATGGAATACAGATTTTATTAGCCAGTCCGGGAGTCATATCAGATTCATGGATAATAACCGGAATTTTATAATGCTTTGCCGCAAGAACAACGGGAACGGCAACAAAACCGCCTTTGGAGAAGACGACATCGGGCCGGTGGAGTTTTATCAGCTTCAGGGCCTCGCCATAGCCTTTCACAACGCGGAATGGGTCGGAGAAATTTTTGATGTCAAAATATCTGCGGAGTTTACCGGAGGAGATACCATCATAGGGAATACCCGCTCCTTCGATGAGTTTCCGTTCGATTCCCTGATAAGATCCAATGTAACGGATCTCATAGCCATGTTCTTTCAGAGATGGAATCAGAGCAAGGTTCGGGGTAACATGTCCGGCTGTTCCGCCGCCGGTTAAAATGATTTTTTTCATAAGACGTTGCCTCCCAATATCGATATACTATTATAGTAAACGTTAGCAACAAAATGTCAACCCCAAAGCGTGTGGGAACTTCAGGATAACCTGTAATTATGAGGTGTGTGCGTGGACCAAGATAGGAATCATGGAAAAAAATGTTCTGTTTTCAAGCGAATAAAATATTTTTTAACACGACAAGTAAGAATGGATGCACGGTTGCTTGATTTTATGCAGGAGCACCCGGAAATAGCACCAGATTCTGATCTACTTGAAGCACCGCCCGGTGAATTTCAGAAAATATTGGCTGAGATGGATAAAAGAGGAATCAAACCTGCTGTTAAAAGGCAGGTAAAACTAAAAAACAGTCTGACCAACGCAGGAAGATATATGCATAGGCCTGCGTTTGTTGCGCTGTTAGTGGTTTTGATAATTGGTGGGACTTCTGTGGGGACATCGGCGAAGAAGGCTTATAACTATAGAATGAGGGAGAGGGATGTAGGGAAGAGTGATATTGTTTGGAATAATGATCAATATGTTCTGATTGCAGAAGATAAAATTAGTAATGCATATAGAGATATAGAAAATGAATTAGATATTAAGGCATTAAAAATATCAGTTATGCCATTTGAAATGCGGTATGATCATCTAGATATAAAAGATGGTGTTGCAACATTGAAGTTTGTGTACAAAGACAAGGTATTTTGTTTTATACAAGCCAAAAATAATATTGCTACTTCAAATAATGTGGTATCAGATAGAAATTCAAGCTTTGAAGTTTATAATATTTGGTTAAACGAAACAATCATAGTTGAAAAAAATAATTTGTCTGATAATCAAATTGAGTATAGTGCAAACTTTAGTATTGATGGAACTTATTATTATCTATATGGAATTATGAAAGAAGAAGAATTTACACAGATTATAAGTGAACTTAAGTTTTAAGAAATGCATTAAAAGAAATACTAATGAAAGGGAAGTATGTGTTTTGTCATACATCATACAATTTAATTATGAAAAAGAGTTTAATTAGCACCTTATTAGGTTTGGTAATGGGTTTAGCATTTGTAACTGTGGCATATGCCCAAGGTAATCTAAGAGCGCCTGAAGTTTTTAGCGGTTCGTCTTATATTACAACATATGAAAATAATAGCTCACGATTTTATGAAGTTCAACCAAGAGGTAATGTGATATCAACTGGAATCTTGCAAATAACTAATAGAGGGAATGGAAATATTGGTGTTTATATACAGACATTAACTCATACGGAGGTCGATTCTACTACTTTTGGAATTTATTTAGATCGTTGGATTGAGAGTGAACAACGTTGGTCAACAGTAGCTAATTATAAATATACGTATGAAAAAGAGGATAATCCAGATGACGATTTAACTGTTAAATCAATATCCTTTGATGTAGTGGGTCAACCTGTGGACTGTTATTATAGACTGCGTGGGGTACATATGGTTACTTCGGGAGAAATGCGTGAAATGCTGAATAGTGAAACGGATGGTATTTTGTTAACAAAGGAATAAATAATATAGTTTTAATAAAGACGTATCATATGTTAGATCAGTTTATGATACGCCTTTATTATATAGTAGCCTGATTTGATATTATAATTTAATTTAGCTTATCTTCCCACTCCACTTCCTTAAACCCAACCAAAACAAAATCTTCCCCCACAACAATCGGCCGTTTTACAAGCATGCCATCTGTAGCCAATAATTCCAACTGCTCAGCCTCAGTCATTTCTGGTAAACGATCTTTTAAATTCTGTTCTTTGTAAAGATTTCCACTTGTGTTAAAAAACTTTTTCAGAGGGAGCCCGCTTTTCTTGTACCAGGTTTCCAGTTCTGCCGCGGTGGGGTTCTGCTCTTTGATATGGCGGGCTTCATAGGAGATTCCGTGGTCATCCAGCCATTTTCGGGCGCGTTTGCAGGTGCTGCATGGGGGATACTGTAAAAATAATATGCTCATATTGGATATTCCTTTCTTTTTATCATATTTTTCATATATTTATTGGGACTTTCGCATGGGTTAAAAGCCCATTCTGGCGATTGAGCGCGTTACTTTTGGTACAACTGCCATTGACTCTATTTTATCCTGGATTGCCCTGAATGAAAAGGGGATTTTTGAATAGAATGTAGTAATAGACAGAATTGAGGAGTTTCAATGAGCTTTATTTTATTTTTATCGGAGGCAATGGTTCCGCTGATTCTTTTTTATATTGTTGGATTTGGAATTCTTTCGAAACGTCCGGTTTTTGATGATTTTATCAATGGTGCAAAAGATGGGATGAAAACAGTTGCAGGGATTATGCCAACGCTGATCGGATTGATGACCGCGGTGGGAGTACTGCGCGCTTCGGGCTTTTTGGATTTTCTGGGGGAACTTTTGAAGAATCCTGCAAGCTGGCTTTGTCTTCCGGCACCGGTGGTACCTGTGATTTTGGTGCGATTGGTATCAAACTCCGCAGCGACAGGACTTGTGCTTGATATTTTTAAGGAATACGGTACAGATTCCTATGTTGGCATGCTGACCTCAATTTTAATGAGTTGTACAGAGACTGTGTTTTACTGCCTCAGTATCTATTTTGGCACTGTGAAAATCAAAAAAACAAGGTATACTATGGGAGGTGCTTTGGTGGCTACAGCGGCAGGAGTGGCAGCAAGCATTATTTTGAGCCGATTTTTGGCATAAAATCCAGTAATTAAACAGTTTTTTAAGAATTTCATAAGAATTCAGGTGGTTGCCTTAGGATTCATTATCATGTATAATCATGAGGAAGCTTTTATTGGCAGGAACGTATGAAAGGGATAGACGTGGATACTTACGGGACTCTTAACGAAGTATTGGTAAGATTGTTTCGCGATATTATGGACATAGAACAACAGGCCATTATTACGTCTGAGTTTAAGGACTTGACGAATAATGATATGCATGTTATAGAAGCCATTGGGATCGAAGAACCGAAGAATATGTCAACTATAGCAAAAGAGCTTTCTGTGACAGTCGGGACACTGACGATTGCGATGAACAGTCTGGTTAAGAAAGGCTATGTGACTCGTCAGAGAGGAAAAGAGGACCGCCGCGTTGTCTATATATTTCTTTCAGAAAAAGGAAGGGCTGCTTACGAGCATCATGCCAGATTCCATAAGGATATGATCGATGGCGTTATCGGTCAGCTGAGCGGAGATGAAGTAGAAGCTTTGATTAAAGCTCTGACCAAGTTAAATACCTGGTTTCGGAGCCTTGAGGAGAACTAGAAGGAGGCTATAATTAATCATGAAAAAATTCATCATGTGTTTTGTAGGAGCTATGCTGGTATTATCTTTGGCGGCATGTACACCAACTCCCGTAAAACAGTCAGAATCAGCAACAGAGCCTATGGTTGAGGCATCGACCGGCGGGGCCAGCGATAAAGTACCGGACCCGAACGTGGAACCGATGGAGATCATATCTGTATACAGTTCTAACGAAGATGCGACAGGATTAAATCAGGCGATGGATGCAGTAGATGAACTGACAGCGCAGTCGCTGGTTGATAAGCTGATTGAATATGGTGTTTTAGAAGAAGGGACTGAGGTCCTTAATTTTGACACAAAAGATGGCATCGGTACCCTTGATCTTTCAAAAGTACCATCCAGCGGGACATCAGGGGAATTATTAATGCTGACAGCCATTGGGAATACATTTACGGAAAATTTTGAACTGGACAAGCTGAAGCTTCTTGTGGATGGAAAGAATTATTCCAGCGGGCACATTGAGCATGGCGATAATGATTATCTGGAATACAACAGAGATTATAAAAAGCTGTAAAGAGGCATGCAATAATTATTATCATATCGAAGATACTGGTTATGTGTGAAATTATAAAATAGTAATATGGCAGATAGATAAAGGTGCCGCTTAATCACTAAGTAAATGTGATTAAGCGGCACCTTTATTCAGTACAAATTAAGGGCTGAATAAACATACTAAGAAATTAGAAAATGCATGCTCGATGAAATCGTCAGTTGGTCAAATGTTCAATAAATAGAGTTGGATAAGTGGCCAAACAAATACCCATTAAACTCATTTTCTGATTCTACTGATCCATCTGTTCCGCCAGCCACAACCGGAAATATGGCTGTATTATGCTGAATTGAGCCGGACCGATGTCGAGGAGAAAGGTGTGGAATGCTTTTAAATCAAACTGATCTTTCAAAATCTTTTCCGCTGTATTTCTCATTTCCATAATTTCCATGTATCCCACGTAATACTCCATATAGTTGGTAGGATTCTCCACCAGGCTGTAATAGATGGTATCTGCGACATCACTGTCACCGATATTATAAAATTTACTGAGATATTCTTTTACCTGTCCTTTGTCCCAGCCATCGTAATTAATGCAGATATCGAGCAGTGCATACAGGCCGAGAGAGATGGCGGCATTGTGGGCCAGAAGCTGCCCCATGCTCGGATCGAGTCCATTGTCGAGCGTGTAGGAATAATACTCTACATAGGTGGCCCAGCCTTCCGAATAGCTGGAGAAGGACAAAATCTTCCGAAGATCACAGGTGTTATTGCTGATAAAGTAAACATTTTGATATAGATGGCCTGGATAGCCTTCATGAGCCAGTGTCGGAAATAAATCTTCATTCTGAAACCTGGTGCCGCCGTTAATGTAAATGACGTTATCCTGGTAACGGTCCAGCGGAGGCACAAGGTAAAATGCAGGACTTAAGGAACCCTCCAGCGCTTTTGGAACGTATTTGACCTTATAGCTGCATTTGGGAAGCGCGGGGAAATCTTTGGAAATCTGTCCTTTTAAGGTCTCCAGAATTTCATCGGGCTTTGTATACTGGAATGCATAGGTATCCAGGGCATCGACCAGCTCGGGATGAGTCTGCACGATTTCTCCCAATGCCTTTAGATCAGAATTTAACTGTTTCTCAATTGCCTTCTGAAGCTTTACAACGCTGTCATAGGAGGTGGCCGTGTTGGATTTTACAAGATATTCAAAATATTCCTTTCCCTGTGGAAATTCACTCAATCCTTTTTCATTAGTCCCTGTTCCCATCAGCGAAGTGATCCCGTCAATGAGGTTCTTATAGGCGGGGATAAAATGTTCTTTTAATACCGCAAGGTTTTGCTCTTTATATGCAGCCTTTTCTTCCGGTGATGCATCGGTAAGAGCATCAACCCGTTCGTTAAAGGTCTCCGCCAGGAAACTGTGGTCCGGTTGAATTAAGTAGGCCTCACAGGACTGTAGAACATGGTCGGCGGCGGTGTCACACATGAAAAGTCCTGCCTCCGATTTTTCCTTCTCAAATTCCAGAATCTGTCCATAATATGTATCAATCGTGGACAGCAGGGCCAGGTAGTGATCTACGTCTTTTTTACTGTAAAAGGTGTATTCGGCCAAAAGGATCGGGAGCTGTGCCTGAATGCCGATCGTGCTGGTTAAGGGCTGTGCATAGAGTTCCAGGCCTTCCGAAGATAGTTCCGTCTCAAGATAAGAGGAGAGAATCTTGTAGGTGAGTTTCTGTTCCTTAGTCAGCTTTTTTATATCAATGGAGCCAAGCGCTTTCTTTAAATCCTGCATTTCACCGTAGTTTTTCTTCATGTTGCCCAGAGAAAATTCTCCAAAAGTATCAGGAACTTCTGTGATGCCGCGTGAAGCAGGATCAGCCAACGTGTAATGAAGATCCAGGCCTGAATTCTTAAGTTCTTCTTTGAAAATGGTCTGAGTGAGGGCGTCAAATTGATTCTGGACGCTCACATTTTCCGATTTGTACTGTTCGTACTGGGCGGAAGACGTTTCAGACGGTGTAGGTGTCTTTGGTCCCGCGCAGGCCGCCAGCATGGAGGCCGAGAGAAGAATGGCCAGCAGACGGCGGGCCTGTTTTACGTGTTTGTTTGTCATAATTATTCCTCCAATATTCACTATTATAATTATATGGAGAAAAAGAGAACTCATGAGTTAAAGTTTGACGAAAAACAACGTGTTTTTCAGTTTTATCGGGATTTCTAACCAGTTTCCCGCTTGACAAACCGGATGGAAACTATTACACTAAGAGTTACAAATCCAGTTTATATAGGAATGCAGAGAAAAGAAGAGTAAGAAGAGCGCTTCATGTGCAGAGACTCCCGGGAGCTGAAAAGGGAGCTTGAGGTCCTTCCCAACATGGTCTTGGAGCAGCAGAGCCGAAGTGGCGGTTACCGCCTTTAAGCTTTGACGGTTACACCCGTTATCGTGTCAGACTGTAATTCCCGTTTCAAACGGGAGCGCAGCCGAAGAGGTCCGTGTCGTGAGAGACGGATAAATTAAAGTGGTAACACGGGAAATATTCCGTCTTTAAGTGTCCTGAAAGGATATTTACAGGCGGTTTTTTATTTCACAGAAAAACAGGTCTTATGAAATAAAAACGCTTGCCGGACTCTTTATTCTTTTCAGTAATGAAATGCAGTTAGTTATAAAACGTACAGGAGGGAAAAACAATGTGTAAAGATTGTAAGAAAGAACCATATTATATTACCACTGCCATTGCCTATGCGTCGGGAAAACCGCACATTGGTAATACGTATGAGGCAGTGCTTGCGGATGCGATTGCCCGGTTTAAGAGAGCCGAAGGGTATGATGTATTTTTCCAGACAGGAACAGATGAGCACGGTCAGAAGATAGAGGAAAAGGCCGAGGCAGCAGGCGTAACACCACAGGAATTCGTAGATCATGCCGCGGGGCAGATCAAGACGATCTGGGATCTGATGAACACTTCCTATGATAAGTTTATTCGTACAACGGATAAGGATCATGAGGCCCAGGTACAGAAAATTTTCAAAAAGCTGTATGATCAGGGGGATATTTATAAAGGCTATTATGAGGGACTTTACTGTACTCCGTGTGAATCTTTTTTTACGGAATCCCAGTTGGTTGACGGCAAATGTCCAGACTGTGGCCGTGAAGTTAAGCCGGCGAAGGAAGAGGCATATTTCTTCCGTATGAGTAAGTACGCAGACCGCCTGATTAATCATATCAATGAGCATCCGGAGTTTATTCAGCCAGTATCCAGGAAGAATGAGATGATGAACAATTTCCTCCTTCCAGGACTTCAGGATCTTTGTGTATCCAGAACGACATTTAGCTGGGGAATTCCGGTGACCTTCGATCCGAAGCACGTTACCTATGTATGGCTTGACGCGCTGACTAACTATATCACTGGAATTGGATATGACTGTGATGGAAACAGCAGTGCACAGTTTGCGAAACTCTGGCCAGCAGACCTTCATCTGATTGGAAAGGATATCATTCGCTTCCATACTATTTACTGGCCGATCTTCTTAATGGCTCTTGACCTGCCGCTTCCGAAGCAGGTGTTTGGCCATCCGTGGCTGCTTCAGGGCGACGGCAAGATGAGTAAGTCCAAAGGAAATGTCCTCTATGCAGACACTCTGGTAGATTTCTTCGGCGTGGATGCCGTAAGGTATTTTGTCCTTCATGAGATGCCATTTGACAATGATGGAGTGATCTCCTGGGAGTTGATGGTAGAGCGCATGAATTCTGATCTGGCTAATATCCTTGGAAATCTGGTCAACCGTACAATTTCCATGTCCAATAAATACTTTGGCGGCGTGGTCAACAATGCAGGCGATATGGAGGCGGTAGACGACGATTTAAAGGCAGTCGTACTGGACGAAGTGAAAAAGGCCCGCGAAAAGATGGAGAAGCTTCGTGTGGCGGATGCCATTACGGAAATCTTTAACATATTCAGGAGAAGCAATAAATATATTGATGAGACGACACCCTGGGTTCTGGCGAAAGACGAAGCGAAAAAGGGCCGTTTAGAGACTGTGCTCTATAATCTGACAGAGGCCATTACCATTGGAGCATCTCTGCTGGAATCCTTTATGCCGGATACTTCCGCAAAGATTCTGGAGCAGCTTCATACTGAGAAACGCAGTCTGGAGCAGATGGATCAGTTTGGACTTTACCCATGTGGAAATCATGTGACGGATAAACCGGAAATCCTCTTTGCCCGTATGGATATCAAAGAGGTAATGGAGAAAGTAGAGGCCATGCAGGCTGCCTCGGCTGTCGGAACCGCACAGGAAGGCACTGGTGAAGAGACGGGAGCAGACGCACCTGAGGTTATCGATATTGAGGCAAAGCAGGAGATTACCTACGATGACTTTGCGAAGCTGCAGTTTCAGGTAGGTGAAATAATCGCTTGCGAGGCAGTGGCAAAGTCGAAGAAGCTTCTTTGTTCCCAGGTACGTATCGGAAGCCAGGTAAAGCAGATTGTAAGCGGAATTAAAGCGCACTATACTCCGGAAGAGATGGTAGGCAAGAAGGTTATGGTAGTCGTAAACTTAAAGCCTGCGAAGCTGGCGGGAGTACTTTCTGAGGGCATGCTTCTGTGCGCAGAGGACGCGGAAGGCAATTTATCCCTTATGGTACCGGAAAAAACGATGCCTGCGGGAGCAGAAATCTGTTAATAGAGTAGAAGGTTGGGGCTGGGTTCCGGGAATCCGGCCCCAGTAATCTATACTCCAAATCTTTGCGTACTCAGTACCTGCTATACACGCCAGGATTTGGAGGACAGACTACTGGTTTTATGAAAGGAGTATGGATGGAGCAGACTTCAGCAAAATATGGAGCCGGCGAACGGTCAGGTGGAATTTCGGGAAATACACTTAAGACGGTTGCGATTGTTACCATGCTTATTGATCATATCGGAGCGGGAATTGTGGAACCATATCTCAATATGAACATGGTAGCGATGGAAGAAAATGAGTTGCTTGGCCGTCTCTATTACCTGGATATGGGGCTGCGCATCATTGGAAGAGCTGCCTTTCCGATTTTCTGCTTCCTGCTGGTGGAAGGATTTCTCCACACACATAATGTGAAAAAATACGGGAGCCGTCTGCTTCTGTTCGGTCTGATCTCGGAGATTCCATTTGATCTGGCATTCTTTGGTACCTGGTTTTATCCGGCATATCAGAATGTTTATATTACACTTTTTATTGGCCTGGTGGTCCTGGTTGGATACCGGCGCTGGGAGTATGACGCGGTTAAGAAAATGTTAGTGGTTGCGGCTGGCTGTGCGACGGCTTATCTGCTGAGATGCGATTATGATATCAGCGGTATACTGATGATTGTTATTCTATATGAGTTTCGGAGAAATAAGCGATATCAGGTGCTTGTGGGCGGACTTATGGCGGCGCTGGAAAGCATCAGCTTTTTTGGAGCGGCAGTGCTGGCATTTATTCCAATCAGCATGTATAATGGTACGAGAGGCCGGATAAATTTAAAGTATTTTTTCTATTGGTTTTATCCGGTCCATATAATGGTATTATATCTGATTCAGCTCCTGGTTGTCAGGTGACAGGCTCGTTTTGTCAGCGCGGGCGGAACTGGGTTCAGTGATATGAGGGAAGAAAATGATGATATTTGATACACATGCTCATTATGACGATGAGCAGTTTGACGAGGACCGGGATGAACTCCTTGCTTCCATGCAGGAATGTGGAGTGGAAGCGGTTACTAATATTGGGGCCAGCCTTGCTACCTCGCAAAATACGATTGAACTGACAAAGAAGTATCCGTTTGTCTATGGAGCAATAGGCGTCCATCCCAATGAGGTCGACGAACTGAATGAGGGTGGTATTGCCTGGCTGAAAGAAAATTCTGTTTTGCCGAAAATTGTGGCTGTCGGTGAGATTGGTCTCGATTATTACTGGGATGAGCCGGGGCGGGAGGTTCAGAAAAAGTGGTTCCTGCGTCAACTGGAGCTGGCTCGGGAAGTGAAGCTTCCAGTTGTGATTCACAGCCGCGATGCTGCGAAAGATACGCTGGATATTATGAAGTCATTTCATGCAGAGAATCTCGGCGGAGTGATTCACTGCTTCTCTTATACGAAGGAGATGGCGCGGGAATATTTAAATATGGGTTTCTATCTGGGAATCGGCGGAGTCGTAACCTTCAAAAACGCAAAGAAGCTGAAGGAAGTCGTGGAATATATGCCGATGGAGCAGATGGTTTTAGAGACAGACTGTCCCTATCTTTCGCCTGTTCCAAACCGTGGTAAACGCAACTCATCGCGGAATCTCCCGTATGTGGTGGAGGAAGTGGCCCGCTTAAAAGGGATATCGGCGGACGAGGTAATAGAAATCACAAACAGAAACGCGAAAACAATGTACAGGCTTTAATGGAGGGCGCGAATGGCGACACTGGGAAACCCCCAAAAGACGATAGAGATCATACAGAAATATGAATTTGCATTTCAGAAAAAATTTGGTCAGAATTTTCTGATCGATACCCATGTGCTGGAAAAGATTATAGCGGCTGCGGGTGTGACGGAGGATGACTGCGTGCTGGAGATTGGACCGGGAATCGGGACTATGACGCAGTATCTGGCGGAACATGCCAGAAGTGTTGTAGCGGTGGAGATCGATAAGAATCTGATTCCGATTCTTCAGGAGACACTGAAGGAGTATGAGAACATCACCATAATCAACGACGATATCTTGAAGGTTGACATAAATAAACTGACAGAGGAATATAATGGTGGACGGCCGATTAAGGTGGTTGCCAATCTTCCTTATTATATTACGACGCCAATTATTATGGGACTCTTCGAAGGAGGAGTTCCCATCGACAATATTACCGTCATGGTTCAAAAAGAAGTGGCGGAACGTATGCAGGTAGGGCCGGGATCCAAGGACTACGGAGCGTTGTCGCTGGCGGTGCAGTACTATGCTGACGCCTATATTGTGGCCAATGTGCCGCCTAACTGTTTTATCCCGAGACCGGGGGTTGGATCCGCAGTAATCAGGCTGACAAGGCATAAAGAACCACCGGTAGAAGTGGATGATCCGAAGCTGATGTTTAAGCTCATACGTGCGTCCTTTAATCAAAGGCGTAAAACGCTGCAGAATGGGCTGAACAATTCGCCGGAACTGCCTTTTGCCAAAGATGAGATCGCAGATGCCATCGAGAGTCTGGGCGTCACTCCTCAGATACGTGGGGAGGCGTTGACACTGAAACAGTTTGCAGATTTAAGCAACTATTTTACACGTAACAGGGGGTAATATGTCAGATTCACTCATTACAAAAAAAGCGATTGCCGCGGCGCTGAAACAGGTTTGCAGGGAAAAGCCGTTTGATAAGATATCGATCGCGGATATTACCGCGGTATGCGGATTAAACCGTCAGACGTTTTATTATCATTTTCAGGATAAATATGAACTGCTCAGCTGGATCTATTATAACGAGAACTTTTCTAAAATTACAGAAGATATTACCTTCGATAACTGGGATCAGAAATTCCTGGAGATGCTTCGGATTATGGAAAAAGAAAAGCCGTTTTATGTAAACACACTGAAAGAACAGGAACACACCTTTGAGAGCTATTTATTTGAGATGGCCAAAGCCCTGTTTTTAGAGGCTATTGCCAGATTGGATGAGAATAATCATTTAAATGATGTAGAGCGGGAGTTTGATGCCGAGTTTTATGCGTATGGTATTTGCGGAGTTATCGTTTCCTGGACTCAGAGTGGAATGAGAATAAAACCAGAAGTTGTGGCGGAACACTTAAGGAGCCTGGCCAAGGATACAGAGCGGATCGGTTATATCCGAAGCCAGGGCACTGTTTAAGAAATCTTATTCATGATATAGCTGATGCATTCTTCCATTGAGGAAGTCTTGATCAGCTGGAGCAGCTCATCGTATTTCATACGGCACTCACACGGGGAAGTACTGAACTTGTTTAAAAGTTCCTCGATGTTGCGGGCCGTCCGTTCCGGTGATTTTTTACTGTTTTTTAAAAAATGGAAGAGCGCCGTTTTAAACACGGATTCTCTTAGATGTTCCTGCATGGTTGCATACATGACAATCCCCCCTGACTAATCTGACTCTGTAATTGAACGCTGTAATCTGACTATATTGTAAAAGATGAGAATCGATTTATCGATAGACAAAATAGAAAAAATGTCTGGTTTTGCGACACCGTATTGACGGTGTCGTTTTTTTTGACATTAAAAATTTCATGTATGGTGACAGGCCAGATGAAGTATGCTAATATTAGGCTATGAACAGTAACCGATTGACGAGGTAAGAAAGGAAACGGATATGAAGAAAAAAAATGGACTGGGAAAAGCGATTGTCTGGGGCGCGGCAGCAGCGGCGGCCGGTGTAGCGGCAAAAAAGGCGTATGATAATTCAAAAAAGAAACAGGAAGAGAAAGTAGATAACGTATCGGATCAGGTTATGGAAAACCGCAGCTATGAGGGAAAGAACGCCTATTTTGTTGGCGGCGGACTCGGAAGCATGGCAGGCGCGGCGTATTTAATCCGTGACTGTAAGTTCCCGGCAGAGCAGATCACAATCTATGAGGGAATGCATATTCTCGGCGGCAGCAATGATGGAATCGGTACTCCGGAAGGCGGATTTGTATGCCGCGGCGGCAGAATGTTAAACGAAGAGACGTATGAGAATTTCTGGGAGTTATTTGGCTCAATCCCATCACTCAATAATCCTGACAGAAGTGTGACAGAGGAGATATTGAATTTCGATCACGCTCATCCGACACATGCAAAGGCCCGGCTGGTGGATAAGGATGGAAACATTCTTGATGTGAGGAGCATGGGATTCACTCAGGAAGAGCGAATGGCCCTGCTGAAGCTGATGAACACACCGGAAGATAAACTGGATGATATGACAATCGAGCAGTGGTTTGCGGACATGCCTCATTTCTTTACTACGAATTTCTGGTATATGTGGCAAACGACCTTTGCTTTCCAGAAATGGAGCAGTCTGTTTGAATTCCGCCGTTATATGCGCCGGATGATTCTGGAGTTTTCGAGAATTGAGACGCTGGAAGGCGTGACGAGAACCCCATTAAACCAGTATGACAGTGTAATTAAGCCACTGGAAACATATTTGAGAGATAAGGGTGTTAATTTTATTGAAAACTGTACGGTGACAGATATTGATTTTGCAGACGGAGATGGAATTACTGCAAAAACACTGCATCTGGATGATAACGGAGAAGAGAAAACTGTTGAAATCCAAGCGGGTGATATCTGTATTATGACTAATGCGTGTATGACAGACAGTGCAACTCTGGGTGATCTCCATACACCTGCTCCGGAACCGGAATTAAAGCCTATTTCGGGTGAACTCTGGAGCAAGGTGACGATGAAAAAGCCAGGACTGGGAAATCCGGAACCGTTCTTTGGAGACGTACATGAGACAAACTGGGAGAGCTTTACTGTGACAAGCCGTGGTAATAAGCTGTTAAAAATGATCGAGGATTTAACTGGAAACGTACCAAGATC
>ERZ506775.505-NODE-505-length-18273-cov-3.89477_pt1 | contig 18273 bp, 15 predicted proteins | sample MGYA00513980_ERZ506775 | MGnify/ENA metagenome assembly ERZ506775 | reverse complement strand
GATGGCTTCGTTCAATGCGGAAATCATAACACCGCACAGTTTTGTACTTGCTTCGTCATAGGATACATATTTATCGGAGTTTGGAACGGTATGTCCCCACCCCAGCCAGCTTTTGTATTCATGAGGGAATCTTGCCAGATACTGCAACAGATCCACAGGCCACCAGAAGGTATTGTTATATGTTTCTCCTTCCGCGGGTTCAGGCAACTGCCATTCCGCAGGCAACAGGGCGATGAGTTCTGCCCTCTCCAACATCTGATAATCAGGATAAAATTCATCAGGCAGTTTCATGGGCAATGCGCTCATACCAACAGTATAGAGTACATGGAAGTCCTGTTTTGTAGGTGCTTCCAGAATATGAATATCTACCTGCAAATAATCATTCAGTTTATCAAAGAAAACCCTTTCTGTGCGTCCGGGGAAGCATTTGTTCATATGCTTCTGGATTTCCTGACTATAAGGTGTGGTATGCACAGGACGCTGTTTTTCATTCTTTTTGGGTTCCTGATGGCGTACCACCGTTGTTTCTTCATTCTGCAAATTCTTTTCTTCCATTTTTCTGTCCTCTCTTATGCTTCTTCACCAAACAACGCTTTGGCAAAATCTTCTGCGTGGAATTTCTGCAAATCTTCGATGCCTTCCCCAACGCCGATATAGCGTACAGGGATTTTCAGTTCACTCTTAATGGCAACAACGATACCACCCTTTGCGGTACCATCCAGTTTTGTCAGAATAATGCCTGTGATGTCTGCCACTTCCATGAATACTTTTGCCTGCTGCAAAGCATTCTGACCTGTGGTCGCATCCAGTACCAGATAAGTTTCTTTATGTGCCGCAGGGTATTCCCGTTCAATGACACGGGAGATTTTCCGCAGTTCTTCCATAAGGTTCTTTTTGTTATGGAGACGTCCCGCTGTATCGCAGATAAGCAGGTCTGTTTTGCGGTTTCTTGCCGCATGAACTGCGTCAAAGACAACAGCCGCAGGGTCTGCGTTTTCTTCATGTTTGATAACTTCGATACCGGCACGCTGTCCCCAAACTTCCAGCTGGTCGATGGCTGCCGCACGGAAAGTATCCGCTGCCGCCAGCAGTACAGACTTGCCTTCGTTTTTGAAGTTATGAGAAAGTTTACCAATGGTTGTGGTCTTACCAACACCATTGACACCGATGACCAGCATCACAGTGGGAGAAGGCAGATTTTCTTCTTCCTCTACCCCATCCTGCAAAATCGCTGTAATTTCATCAATGAGCATATCTTTGATAACCGCAGGGTCTGTGGCACGTTCTTTTTTCACGCGCTGACGCAGGTTTTCCACGATGTCCATGGTAGTCTGTACACCCATATCCGCCATAATGAGAGCTTCTTCCAGTTCTTCAAACAAATCCTCATCAATTTTGGTAAAGCTGCCCAGAACGGTGTCTACACCGCCCAGAATATTCTTTCTGGTTTTATCCAGACCTTCTTTCAGACGGGCAAAAAAGCCTTTTTTCTCTTTCACAGGTTCCTGTACAGGAGCTTCTTCGGGAACAGCTTCAGGTTCAGCTGCTGTTTCTTCCACAGCTTCTTCTTCCTGCTCCGCTTCCAATTCTTCTGCCACAAAATCAGCCAGTTCTTCCACAAACTGCTGACCTTCCGCGTCAGTTTCTTCCACAAATTTTTCTTCAGCTGTTTCCACCTGCAATTCTCTTTCGCTTTCCGCTGCCGCTTCCAGACCTTCTTCCACCAGCTCTGTCAGTTCTTCTGTAAAGGCTTCCGCATCTTCTGGTACAACAGTTTCTTCTGTGGTCAGTTCGATTTCCACTTCGGGTTCTTCTTCCGCAGCGGCAATATCATCATTTTCCTGATACAGTGTGCCGAAGGCTTTTTCGTGGAACTCAATTTCTTCTTCGTCCATCACCTCATGGACTGCCTGATTGATTGCGGTTGTGGTTCCCAGATTTTCATTGACATTTAGTACAATGTCTTCTTCTTTTTCTGGAGTGGTGTTTACCTCAATGCCAGCAATCTCCACTACATCTTTTTCTTCTGTCTGTTCCACCACAGGCTGTTCCTGCGGTTTTTTCTTCAAAAAATCAAAAAATCCCATATTTTCACCTCAAATTAAACTACATCTTCCTGTGCTTTAGAAAAGTCCACAGAAATCAATTTTGAAACACCTTTTTCCTGCATAGTGACACCGTACATGACATCAGCATATTCCATGGTACCCTTACGATGGGTAATAACAATAAACTGAGTTTCCTTGGAAAACCGTGTCAAATACTGGGCATAACGTCTGACATTGGCATCGTCCAGCGCCGCCTCGATTTCGTCCAGAATACAGAAAGGTGACGGCTTCATTTTCAAAATGGAAAACAAAATGGCAATGGCAGTTAACGCACGTTCCCCACCGGAAAGCAGCTGCATATTCTGCAAACTTTTGCCGGGCGGCTGTGCCACAATATCAATGGATGATTCCAAGGCGTTGGCATCATCAGAAAGTTTCAGATAAGCTTTCCCGCCGCCGAACATTTCCTGGAATACTTCGCTGAAGTTCTTGGAAATCACCGCAAACTGTTCCCGGAACTGTTTTTCCATGAGCTCTGTCAATTCCGCGATGATCTGGCGGAGTTTTTCTTCCGCTTCCAGAATATCCGCTCGCTGATTTGTCAAAAAGTCAAAACGCTCTTTCACTTCCCGATACTGGTCAATAGCGCCTACATTGACATTCCCAAGGGCACGCATATCATTTTTCCATTCTTTGGATAAGCGTTTTAATTCACCATAAGGTCGTTTTTCTTCTTTAGACGCTTCTTTTGCCGCACCAATGGTGATTTCATATTCTTCCCACATACGGTCAAAGATGCGCTGTTTTTCTTCATTGATCTTTTCCTGTTTCGTTTCAATACGGAACAGCTCATTTTCCAGCTTGGTGGCTGTATCAGCCGCTGTCTGAACAGCTTCCTCCAGTTCAGCAGTATCCGCTGTCAAAGATGCAATAAGGGCATTGGTTTCCTCCAACTGCTGGCGCAGAGTTTCTTCCTGCTGTTCCAGTTTTTCCCGTTCCGCATGAAGGGCTTCCTGAGTTTCTCCCCGTTTATCGCCGCTTTCTCTCAAAAGCACCATTTGCTGATGGAGCTGACGGGTTTCTTTTTGCAGATTTTCTGCTTCCTGCTGCAAGCGCAGTACCGTTTCTTCTGCGGCATAAATCTGCTGTCCGCTATTGGAAATACGAATTTTCACCTGAGTGATTTCTTCCATCAGGTGATCCCGCTGTTCTTTTTCCTCTGCCAGATTTTCCTGGAAAGCGGACAAGGATTCATTTGCTTGTGCCATAGCAGCTTCACTTTGCGCCAAGGTTTCTTTGCTCTTTGCAATATCCCCTTCAGCCCGAGACAACTGGTCTGCAAGCTGTCTTTCTTCCAGTTCCAGCAATTTCAAACGGGAATTGGTTTCGGCGATTTCGCTTTCCATTTTCGCCATTTCGCCTTTGCCTGTCTGAATGGTCACTGTCAGCTTTTGCAGTTCCAGTTTCTTTTCCATAATCTGCTCTGCGATTTCCTGCAAATCTTCTTCCGCAAGCTGCAAAGCTTCTTCCAGAGATGCGGTCTGTTTGCCTGCATCTTCCAATTCTTTCTGCAAAGTATGGATTTCTCTGGTTCTGCCAAAGATATTGGTTGTTTTCTTTGCCTGAGAACCGCCGGTCATGGCACCGCCGGGATTCATGATGTCCCCTTCCAGCGTTACCATTTTATACTGGTGGCGATATTTCTTCGCTAATCTTATGGCCTCATCCAGATTTTCCACAATAAGGATTCTTCCCAGCAGATAGGTCATGATACCGCGGTATTCTTCCGCAAAAGTCACCAGCGTATCTGCTGTGCCAATGACGCCCCGTTCTTCCAAAATAGCAGGACGACCTTCCAAACCTCTGCCCTTCACCGCTGTGATAGGCAAGAAGGTTGCACGTCCCAAACGGCGCTGTTTCAGATACTGGATAGCGTTTTTGGCATCTTCTTCTGTCTTGGTGACAACGTTCTGCATGGCACCGCCCAACGCCGCTTCAATGGCGGTTTCATAGGCTTCGTCCACCTGCAAAAGTTGCCCAACGGCACCGCAGATACCACGCTCTTTCTGGTCAGGCAGATTCAAAAGGCTTTTAACGCTGTTGTAAAAACCTTCGTGCTCCCGCTCCAATTCAGACAGCAAACGCAAACGGGACTTTTTCTCAGAAACCAATCTTTCCTGCTGTGCCAGCGCACGTTCTGCCTTGGCTTTGGTCTCTGATGCATGACGGCTGTCCTGCTCCAGCGCATCCAGTTCCTGTTCCAGAAAATCTGCTGTTTCCTGCTGTTCCTGTGCCTTCTTCTCCAGCACTTTTTGATGGACTTCCTGATGCTCCAAACGGCTCTGGGTATGGGCAATTTCTGTTTCCAGCTGTTCTTTTCTGCTGGAGAACTGCTCCATCATAGCCTCTCGTTTGGCAATTTCCCCTTTGGCTTCTGTACCAATACGAATCTGCTCAAAAATTTCGTCCTTAAAGCTTTCTGCACGGCTTTCATGCAGCTGCAATGTACTGCTCAAGTTTTCATAAGATGCTTCCAGGGTATCCAGCTGTTCCTGTTCCCTATCCATGGTGATTTTCAGGGCTGTAATGCGGCTGCGGCAAACTTCTGTTTCCTGCAGTTTTTCCGCCTGCTGTTTTTCTTTGGCAGCGACTTCTTTTTCCATACGGGTCAGGTTTGCCGCATCGTTCTGGCTCTGTTCTTCCGCCAGACGAATGCGCCCTTCTGTTTTTTCAATATCTGCCTTTACCTGAGCAATGGTATCGTTCAATGTCTGCAAAGCAGCATTTTTCTCTTCGTTCTGTCGTTTCTTTTCGGCAATCTGCGCTTTGGCAGTATTGCCTTCTTTCTGGGCTGCTGCCTGTTGTTCCGCAGCCAACGCCATTTGCTCTGTCAAGCGGTCAAACTCCTGCTCCATCTGCTCCGCTTCTGTGCAGAACATAGCAATTTCCGCCTGTTTCAGCTGTTCTCGCAGAGAAAGGAACTGTCTTGCTGTTTCGCTCTGTTCTTCCAAAGGCGCAAGCTGTCCCTCCAGCTCCGAAATAATATCTTCCACACGGAGCAGATTCTGCTGCTCTTTTTCCAGTTTATTGGTTGCTTCTATTTTACGGGTCTTATACTTGACAATCCCTGTGGCTTCCTCGAAAATTCGCCGGCGTTCTTCCCCTTTGGCATTGAGAATCTCATCAATTCTGCCTTGCCCAACGATGGAATATCCTTCTCTGCCCACACCTGTATCCATAAACAGTTCCTGAATATCTTTCAGACGACAGGCAGCGCCGTTAATGCGGTATTCACTTTCACCGGAACGAAACACCCGACGGGTTACCTGCACTTCCGTAAACTCCACTGGCATACGCCCATCCTGATTGTCAATGACAATGGTAACTTCCGCAAAACCCTGAGGCTTGCGGCTTTCGGTACCGGCAAAAATAACATCCTCCATTTTATCCCCACGGAGGCTTTTTGCACGCTGTTCCCCAAGCACCCAACGAACAGCGTCGGAAACATTGCTTTTGCCGCTGCCGTTAGGGCCTACCACTGCCGTAATACCCGGATTAAATTCCAGTTTGACTTTTTCAGGGAAAGATTTAAAACCCTGTAAATCCAATCTTTTTAAATACATGTTACACCTCGTTTTTGGCTTTCTTCACAAAAGCCTTACGATACAATTTTTCCGCCAACGATGGTATAAACCACTCTGCCTTTGACTTCCTGTCCCGCAAAAGGAGAAAATTTTGCTTTTGACGCAAAAAGTTCCGGCTCAATGATCTGGGTACCTTTTGTTTCAATGACGATCAGATCGGCGTCTTTGCCCACAGCAATCTCGCCTTTCTGTTCCAGCTTCAAAATTTCTGCCGGTTTTTTGGACATGAGTTCCACCAGACGTGCCAGAGAAATGATGCCCGTTTCCACCAGTCTGGTAAAACTGATGGAAAAAGCTGTTTCCAGCGCAGAAATGCCATATGCCGCATTGCCGAATTCTTTATCTTTATCTGTCCGACTTGTAGGGCTATGTCCAGAGGCAATGGCATCAATAGTGCCATCGGCAATACCTTCCAGAATAGCTTCCACATCTTCTTGTGTTCTCAAAGGCGGATTGACTTTTGCGAATGTATTATAATCCTCTACCGCTTCTTCTGTCAGTGCAAAATAATGAGGACAAGTTTCGCAGGTCACCTGCAAATCACGTTTTTTCGCGTCCCTAACCATGCGCACAGAACCGCCTGTGCTCACATGGGCAATATGCAGTCTGGCACCTGTGATCTCCGCCAGCAAAATATTTCTTGCCACTTGGAGTTCCTCTGCTTCTCTGGGCATACCAGACAGACCCAGACAACTTGCCGTATAACCTTCATTCATAACCCCTTTGCCTGAAAGGCTCCGATCTTCGCAATGGGTCATAATAGGCAAATCGAACATGCGGCTGTAACGCATAACGTTCCGCATAAGTGCCGCGCTATCAATAAATTCGTCGCCATCAGAAATGGCAACCACACCAGCTTCGTACATTTCACCAATTTCCGCAATGGCTGTTCCTTCGCATCCCATGGACATACTGCCATAAGGATAAATATTTACAGAAGCCTGCGCTTTGGATTTGGAAATGATGTATTCCACAACGGTTTTATTATCAATCACTGGTTTTGTATTAGGTTCACAGGTAATGGATGTAAAACCGCCTCTTGCGGCACTGCGGGAAACGGTGGAAATATCTTCGATATTTTCGAACCCTGGTTCACAAATATTACAATGCATGTCAATAAAACCGGGCAATACCACATGACCGTCCAAATCCAGTTCTTTTGCATCTTCTACATGAAGGTTTTCACCAATATCCGCAATGAGCCCGCCTTCAATGAAAATATCATACAGTTTTTCTTCAGAAAAAGGCGGTATAATGAGTTTACAATTTTTCAGAATGGTTTTCATGCCAAAGCGCCTCCCATCTGTGACAGAATATAGAACATGGCCATACGCACCGCTACACTGTTGGCAATCTGGTCATTGATGATACACTGAGGGCTGTCGATAACGCCGTCAGAAATCTCAATCCCCCGCTGAATGGGGCCGGGATGCATGACAATGGCATCTTCTTTGGCATAACGAAGCAGATTATGGTCAATACGGAAGAACCGCTTATATTCATCCAGAGAAGGCAGGAATGTTTTATCCTGGGCTTCCATACGCATACGGGTTGTCAGGATAACATCTGCCTGATTTACTGCTTCCCGCACATCATAATGCACCTGCACACCAAATTTTTCGATACCCGGCAAAAGAAGTGTCGGCGGCCCAGATACACAGACTTCTGTACCAAGTTTCGTCAATCCCCAGATATTGCTTTTTGCTACACGACTATGGAGCAAGTCACCAATGATAGCAACTTTCAGACCTTCAAAACTGCCTTTGCGTTCTTTGATGGTCAGTAAATCCAGTAAAGACTGTCCGGGATTTTCGTTGTAACCATCCCCAGCGTTGATGACAGACGCCTCAACGCACTCTGCCAGCAAGCGGGCTGCGCCTGCCATTGGATGACGCAGAATGATGAAGTCTGCACCCATCTGGTCTACCAGCTGCCCCATATCCTGGAGGCTTTCCCGCTCCATGGAATGAGCCGAGTTTGTCATATCTACCACATTGGCGCTCAAATGCTGTGCTGCCAATTCATAGGACAGTTTCGCACGAGCACTCTGTTCATAGAACAAAATGATGACAGACTTCCCCTGCAAATGGGGTGCCTTCTTATTCTTCTGGTTCAAAATATATTTCATGGTTTCTGCCGTACTGAGGATATAGCGAATATCATCTGCTGTTAAATCCCGCAGTCCGAAAAAGTCTTTCCGATGCAATGCCATTTGTTTCGCCTCCTGTCAGCCCTCCAAACGTTCCATCAATTTCTGAAAATATTCTGGAAGGGGCGCCTCAAATTCCATGTACTCTCCTGTTGTGGGATGGACAAATCCCAGAACCCTTGCATGCAGTACCTGTCCCTGCAAAGCAAAGGGCTGTTTTTTAGGCCCATACACCAGATCCCCCAGCAAGGGATGCCCAATATATGTCATATGTACACGAATCTGATGGGTTCTGCCTGTTTCCAGCTGTGCTTCGATGAGAGTAAAATTCCCCATGCGCTGCAATACCCGATAATGAGTCACTGCATGGCGGCTATGTTTTTGAGTTACCGCCATTTTTTTGCGATCCAAAGGATTTCTGCCAATAGGCTGGTCAACGGTACCCTCATCCTCTTTAAAACCATTGAATACAATGGCATTATATTTTCTTGTGATGCTGTGCTCTGCCAGCTGTGCCGCCAAAGCCTGATGAGCAGCGTTGTTTTTTGCCACCATCAATACCCCGGAGGTATCTCTGTCGATACGGTGCACAATGCCGGGGCGTTTTTCCCCATTGATGCCGGAAAGTTCACTGCCGCAGTGATACATCAAAGCATTGACCAATGTGCCTGTATAATGCCCTGGTGCAGGATGGACAACCATTCCCTGGGGTTTATTTACCACAATCACGTCCGCATCTTCATAAAGGATATCCAGCGGAATATCCTCCGGCAAAATTTCAATTTCTTTTGCTTCCGGCACTTCCACATCAATCACGTCTTTTTCACGCAATTTATAATTGGATTTCACGCTGCCGCCATTGAGCTGGATATGTCCGCCTTCCACCAGTTTCTGTACAGCACTGCGAGAAAGGTCTTCCATATTCTCAGCCAGAAACACATCCAATCTGGTGCCAACGTCTTCTTTTTCTGCCGCAAATGTAAAATATTCCATTATTTCTCGTCCTTTTTCTTTTCTAACTTAGGTTCTTCTTTGATGACAAACAAAATGAGTGCTGCCAAAACAATGACCCCCACCACAACGTAAATATCAGCCACATTGAATACGGGCCAGCTGAAGAATGTAAATTCAAAAAAGTCAACCACATATCCACGGAATACACGGTCAAGCATATTGCCTACGGCACCAGCCAAAACCAGCACCATAGCGCAGCGTACCCACTGATATTCTTTCGTACGGGGCATTTTCACAAAATAATAAACCAGAAAAGCCACAATACAAAGTGTCAGCAGCAGAATAAACCATTTCTTACCGGAAAACATACCAAAGGCTACTCCTCGGTTTTCCACAAAGGTCAGATCCAGAAATCCATCCACCACAGTAGTGGAACCGATGGGCTTCAGGTTCACCAATGCCAGATATTTCGTCAGCTGGTCGATCCCCACCAATACCGCCGCTGCAATGATAGCTATGATCCACATTTCAAATCTTCCTGCCTTTCCGGGAAAAATGTTCCCGTTTTTTCATTTCTACATAACAAAAGCAGCCGCAGCAAGGCACCCGCATCGCAGGCACCTCGTTACAGCCGTTTTCATTCCATACTTATTTATGAGTCGCTTCTTTGTGTGCAGCTTCTTTATCAGCTGCTTTGGCAGCATCTTTTTCTGCCAGGATTTCATTTTTGTCCAACAGTTCGATTTCCGCATACAACAGCAGTTTCACGCGGGCACGCATGAGTTCATAACGATTCTGCAGGGCAGCAATCTCCTGTTCCAGTTCGTACACCTTTGTTCTTGCAGCAGAGAGGATTTCATCACGTTCCAACTTTGCCTTATCAATAATCTGTTCCGCTTCCGCTTTTGCAGCTTCTTTGGTTTCTTCCGCAGCAGCTTCTGCCAGGCTCAGTGTGCGTTCCAGTGTTTTTTCCAGATTCCGCAAGCGGTCTGTATCTTCCTGAACCACTTCTGTTTTTGTTTTGGACTGAAGACTTTCGTTATAGAGTTTTTCGTAATCTTCATAAATATCATCCAAAAAAGTATCTACTTCTTCGGGAGAATAGCCAACGGCTACTTTTTTGAAATCCTTTGTTGCAATATCGTTGGGTGTAACCACAAAAAAACCTCCTTAAATATATACGCCTACCTCTATGCCGGTTCTGTCCTTTTTGTTTTTTCCGCCGATGGAAAGCAGGCGGAACCGCCCAAATCCCCGAACAGAAACCATATCCCCTTCCTTTAACAAAAGAGAAGGATTTGTTGTCACATTCCAGTTCACATTGGCTTTTTCCCCAGCGATGAGTGCCTGCACTTTTCCCCGGGAAAGATGAAGCACACCTCCCGCCACAGCGTCCAGCCGCACGGAAGCCACTGTCAGCCTGCGAACTTCAATTTCTTTTTTTGCCTCAATTTCCGACAAATCTGTTTTTTCCACCTGCACAGGCGTACGGGATACTTTTTCCAGATTCACCAGAATGTAATCCGCGATTTCCTCTGATACAAAGCAAAGGGTCTGTTCTTCAGATACGAGAATATCCCCAACTTTTCCCCGGTCAATGCCAAGACCCAAAATAGAGCCCAGATAATCCCGATGGCTCAGGTCTGTCTGACCAAATTTTTTATGCTTTGTGATACGCAAGGCACAAATGGGAAAATCTTTTCCTTCCAGCTCCATATAATCCGGCGCAAAACCAATCATGCGCCGCTCACAGTCCTCTGTGCCGCCAAAAGCGACTACATTTAAGTCTGAAAGGGAACGGAGTTTTTCCAGAAACTTCCCACTTTTTGCCATGTCTAGGAAATCCGTAAACGCCGGTGTATGGCGCTTATAACTGAAAGCAGCCTGATCCAGCACTTTCGCAAACAAAAGTCTTTCCTCAGGCTGTGTCATTCCTTGTAATAACGCTTGTTTATTCACATCCGTCACCTCGTTCCATCAGAACAGAAGCACCAGACCCATCAACAACTGTTTTATCAGTACCATCAGGATCAGTGCGATGATGGGAGAAAAGTCCAGCATCATGCCGCCGCCCAATGGAGATTTTTCCAGCATACTGCGACAAGGCCCCAGAATGGGTTCTGTCAGATTGTAAATGAGGCGTCCCAAAGGATTGCTATATCCAAACATGGGAATCCAGGATAATAAAATCCGAATAAAAATCAGCCATTCAATGACATTGAAAAAAACATCAATGGCTTGTATGAACAATGCTTGTAAACTCGTCAAATGATTCTTCCTTCCTTATCTGCCACTGCTCATCCAGGGAAGAATGACACCTTTTGTTTTCAGTTCTTCCTTGAAATCGCCGCTGATATCTACATTTTCAGGAGCAATGACAAAAATATTATTTGCTACACGCTGAATAGAACCTTCCAGAGAGTAACAGGTACCACTCAGGAAGTCCATGATTCTCTGTGCAACAGGGTATTCTACTTTTTCCAGATTTACCACAACAGGTTTTTTGGTCTTGATCTGATCACAAATTTCCTGTGCATCCTCATAACATTCCGGTTTGATAATCACTACCTGCATCTGAACGTTTGTGTTGATGCTGTAAACCTGCGGATTGTTTCTTGTTGTTTTGCGAGGCGCAGATGTGGTGCTGTAATCGGATTCGCGGCTGACGTCACGAAGACCATAGCTACTGCTTACAGGAGCTGCCTCTCTGGCAGGAGCTTCATATTCATAATCATCTTCATAGTAATCTTCATCGTCTTCGTATTCACCAAACATCAAATCTTTCATTTTATTAATAAACTTTGCCACTTTCTTATCCTCCTAGATTTCTTTTCTTGCTTAAGCCTTGTTGGGGTAGAATCTTTCGCCAAAAATGCCGGTACCCACTCTGACGATGGTCGCACCTTCTTCAATGGCTACTTCATAGTCACCAGTCATCCCCATGGAAAGCATATCCATGTTTATATTATCAATTTTTTTGCCGTTCATGTCAACCAGTAATTCTCGCATTTTACGGAAATATACCCTATTTTCTTCAGGATTTTCTACAAAAGGCGCAACTGTCATTAACCCTCTGACACGAATGTTGGGAAGCTGTGACAGATCGTGCAAAAACGCCTCTACTTCTTCCGGTTTTACGCCAAATTTGCTTTCTTCATCAGCCATATTGACTTCCACCAGAATATCCATCACAAGATCTTTGGCTACTGCCCGTTTATTGATCTCTTCTGCCAGACGCAGGCTTTCCACAGAATGAATCATGTCTACCTTGTCAATGATATATTTTACCTTATTTGTCTGCAAATGTCCAATTAAATGCCAATGAACGCCAGGGCCCATGGGTTCATATTTTTCCATGATCTCCTGTACTTTATTTTCACCCAAAGAAGTCAGTCCGCAGGCAACAGCTTCCTTTATAAGTTCCACAGGTTTTGTCTTGCTGACAGCCAGCAGCAGGACATCTTCCCGTTTTCTGCCTGCACGGGCGGCAGCATCAGCCACCCGTTTTTCTACTTCTGCAATATTTTGCTGTATCGTTCCCATTTTGTGCATCTCCTTTTTATCAATAAATGGATTGTCCCTCTGTAATATTTTTTGCATCAGATACGATGGTATCATACACCTGAAGACCATAACTGCTGTTAGATCTTACGATGGCATATTCCTGATTCTGCTCCAAAATTGTGATGGGCACAAATTTTGCCATGGAACTGTTTGCCACATATACACCTGGCATCGTTTCTACTTCCGCCACAGTATACTGTCCAGCGTTTTCTCCTGTTCCCTGGAGGATCACATCGCCCAGCTTCAATGTCTGGTCTGACTGTGCCAGATATGCATAAGAATCATCGCTGCTGATGATGGTCGTTGCAATGAACTTGGAATTTTCCCCATTGACCAGCAGAACCCCCTGGTTGCCGCCGCTTTCTGTCAGGCAATCCAAAGGAATTTTCAGCAGAGATTTTTCAACGATAGCATTATTGGGAATTTTCAGTCCTTGTACTGTTTCACTTTCCAGACTGAACGAAATGGTACGGCTGTCCATAAATTCATCCATATATGTAAAGCAAGAGAATACAACCTTTGTTTCTGTCTCACCCGGTGTGATGGAATGAATGGTTGCGGACACTGCCGTTGTGCTGTCCTCACTAATCAAGTTCAGCTTTTTGGTATCGCCTGCTTTCCAATCCAGCACTTCATTTGCCGGGAAATTAGATACGATATACCATTGATTGCTTCTGACAATACGGAACAGCGGATCTCCTTCTTTTACGTTATTCACTTTGGAAATGTAAGTCATTTTTTCGCTTCCGCTAAGCTGACCAACAGTAATTTCTTCCAAAGCATCCGGTTTCAATGTCTCTTCCAACCCATCATAACTGAACGCTACAACGCCGCTTTCCGGTGCCGTTACGGAACTCATGCTTTGAGAAAGCTGCTGTTCATAGGAACTGCGTTCTTCACTGAGCTGAGAAAGGCTCTCCACATCTTCTGACAGCCAGATTTCATTTCTCTGCATCATATAGCTGTCAAGCTGTGTACGCATGGAGTATAAATAGGAAGCGTCTGTTTTCATAGATCTGCTGCCAAACATTTCCACAGTATTTCCCATATTATTTTCTATGCGTGTAATATCCTCAGAAAATGCCGACAGATCGCTGCGGCTTTTCTGTGTTTCCAGAATATCTTTGTCAATGGACTGCAATTTCTTTTCCAGCACATCCGTAGAAGCAGTGTCTTTTACCTGACATACCACAGAAGATTTGGAAACATAATCCCCTTCTGAATACTCATAGAAAGGCGTTCCTGCGCGATCACTCTTGACCACATATTCGTCACGCACAATAATACCCTGTCTGCTTACCGGTGTGTCAATGGTGCCATAAGTCACCGTTTCCACATTGGTTTCCGGCTTTTTCACCGCCATCATCATCAGCTGTGCTACCAAGTACAGGGCAATGACACCAAAGACAAACAACGGCAAGATTCGTCCCGCATAATTTCTACGGCGCTTTACAGTTGCTTTGGACGGTTTCTTCGGCTGTGCTGTTTTATGCTGCGCCTTTTTCGGCTGCACAGGTCTTTGATGCACCCGTGGCGCTGGCTGGGGCTGTGTTCGTCCATAATAACGATTTTCACTTTCCCGCTTCTGCCGGATGCGGTTTAACTCATATACATTATCCCTTTGCGCCCTTCCTTGCGGCGGCCCATTGGGACGCTTTTTCTTTTTTCTGGTTTTATTTCCCGAGGAGCCTCTTTGCATTGGTATCCTCCTTTTTCTTTTTTACTCTATTGCATCGTTTTATTATAATACATTTTGTCTCTCGGGTAAAGGGCACTGCCTATTTTCTGTCTTTTATTTTTATAAAAATTCCGCCGTTTTTCACAAAACCACAAAGGGCAGATGCGTTTACACCTGCCCTTTTATCTATATGAAAAGCCTCGAAAAAGCTTTATGCGTTTTTGTCCTGAACGGTCAGCTGCACATCCATGGCCTTTTCACCATTGCGGATGATATGCACAGAAACTGTCTGGCCAATTTCTGTTTCTTTTACCAGTTCAGATAAGGAGTCCATATCCATGACTGTTTTTCCATTGAATTCTGTGATGATATCCCCTGCCTGGATACCTGCTTTGGTCGCAGGACCACCTTCTGTTACTTCTACAATCAGTGCGCCCACTGGCAGTTTATACAAAGATGCATTTTCAGAAGTGATACTTGTACCCATGATGCCAATATAAGGTGTTGTTACCGTACCGTCTTCCAGCAGATCCTGTGCTACGGAAATAACCTCATTGCTTGGAATTGCATAGCCCATACCTTCTGCCATGGAAGAATTATATTTTGCTGTATTGATACCAACTACCTCACCACGGCTGTTTACCAGGGCACCGCCGCTGTTACCGCTGTTGATGGCAGCACTTGTCTGTATTACATTCAATGTGTTGTTATCCACACTGATGGTCTGATTTTTCACACTGACAATACCATCTGTTGCAGAAAGGCCCAAGCCCATGGCATTCCCGATGGCAATGACACTTTCGCCAACTTCCAGACTATCGGAATCACCAAATATTGCTACTGTTACTTCATCAATGCCAGCCGCTCTCAGATCATCCCAGGAGATGGTCAGTACAGCCAGATCAGAGTCGCTCTTTGTGCCAACGACTTTCGCCTGCACACTGGTTGTATCGTTAATGGTAGCATATACTTCTGTGGCATCTTCAATAACATGGTTATTTGTTACGATAGCGATTTTTTCATCATCGGAATAGAAAATAACACCACTTCCGGCGCCTTCGCCTTCATAAGGCACACTAAAAGCACCATAGTAAGAAGTTACACCTTCAATTTTTGTGGTGATGCTGACAACGGAAGGTTTTACGGCACGCACCACATCAATGGTAGACATACCTGTTCCCGTTGCTGTCTTTTCTACATTCACAGTTCCGCTGGATGTCATTGTACTGCCACCTGCATTTTGGTAATGCTGTTCTATTACACCATAGCCGGCACCAATACCTGTACCACCAGCCAAGCCAATGATTAAGCAACCTGCGATAAGTTTTGCCCAGCCGCTGTTTTTCTTCTTGCTGTGTTTTTTCACATGTTCCGCATAGCAATTTTTATTTTTTTCCTGTTTTCTGCGTTCTTCTCTAGGGCCAGCTGCATGAACAGATTCTTCTGTTCTTTCTTCTCTGACAGATTCCTGATGCGCATTTCCTGCGCTGCCTGTCTTTTCTGCCGCTTCGGATTCAAAGCACATGGGCTGTGCATCTTCCGGTGTGTAGTCCCGCAGTGTTTCACTGTGATATGTCTGTTGGGGGTGTTCATTTTTTACTTCTTCTGCCTTTGCATCCTCCGCTGTTACATTCTGTTCCAATTCTCTGGATTCCTGTACATGGGATTCGTTTTCGCTGAATACCTTTTCTTCACGTTCATTTTCACCGTGTCCATGGATAGGCTCCATGTTGTTATCATTTTCTCTTTTATCTTCATTTGGATTATACATATTTCATTCCTCCTGTTATATCTGAATTGCTTTTTGCTTTCTTTATTTTCTCTGTTGTAATTAGTATATTCTACTATTTTGAACAAAATATGAACATGACATAAACAAAGCTTAAACATTTTATGTTCTTTTTTTGCTGAAAAATTCCAAACACTTTCCTTGATAAAAAAAGAAACCATCGCAAACAATATAAAAAGAGGTGATAAACATGACAAAAAAGAGATATCAACAACACAAAAAAACACCCAAGGACACGGTTTCCGGCAATGATTTATACCAGATCCGCCAAAATGCCCATTATAGTGACAGCGGCAAAGCGGAACCGGACAACAACATCTTTTGGGAAGAACGCAGCAATCCTTTGAGCAGCAAAGGCAATTAAAAAAGCAGGAAAGCAGAATTCCCTTAAGAAAACATTGTTTTTCTTTTCTTGATTTCTTAAGGGGAATTGCTGCGGCTGGCTTCATAAGAAAACATTACAGATAAAACTTTCGTAAAAATAAGAAAGCTGGAATCCTTTGCATTATAAGGAATTCAGCTTTCTTTGTTTTCTTATGAAGATGCCCTTAAAGCCCTGCTTTCTTCTATATCTATTATGGCTGACAATTTTCACAGGGACGATATCCCTGAGAAATGGCAGCGTCCCGACTGCTTAAAGACACTTTATTGCTGTCCTTCATTTGAGAAACGGAGGAACAGGAAGCACGATGAAATACTTTTGAATTTTTATTTCCTACATAAGTCACCGTTGTTTCCGCCACTGGCTTTGAAGGCTGCTCTGGCTGTGTAACCGGTTTCTGTACAGGGGTTGTCCCTTTGGATTTCGCTCCCACATCAGAAAGTGTCAATTTATCTGTGGTATTAAAAGAAATCTTCTGTCCATCTGTGGTCATGACAATGTCACCGGAACGGAATGTTCCATAAACATCCGCGCCTGTATATAGATAAGCAGACAGCGCTTCTTTATGGGGATGGCCATAAGAATTATCAAGACCTGCGGAAATGACTACATATTCAGGTTTCGTTGTCTGGAGGAACTGACTGCTGACAGAGGTTCTGGAACCATGATGCCCTGCTTTCAGCACTTCCACATCGGAAAACAAACCACTGTTAGCATCTGCCACATCTGCGGACAAATCTCCCGTAAACAACACTTCCACATCGCCATAGGTGAGCATCGTCACAACACTGTTATCATTAGCGTTATCATAAACAGCTGTAATAGGCAGAAATTCCAGTGTAGCCCCGCTGGGCAGTGTAATATTGTGTGCCGTTGTATCCACAGCATAATCTGATCCTTCCGCCTGTACTTTATTATGGTAGGTATTATATGTCTTTGTAGTACTGGTTCTGCCATTATCCACCACTTCTTCTACGGTATACGCATCAAATACCGCAGGCAGACCGCCAATATGGTCAGCATCTTCATGGCTGGCAACAACCACATCCAAATCACCATCTACATAACCAGAAAGATACTGTACTACCTTTCCGCCTTCCGCTGATACACCAGCGTCAATGAGGATTTCAAATTCTCCATCGTTAATGAGTGCCGCATCCCCCTGCCCCACATCCAGAAAGTGCACTTGAATATCTCCATTTTCTGCTGTTTGTCCACCAGAAGTCACAACAACTGTATTGGTATTTCCATTCCACTGGACTTTGGCACCAAAGCTTTCCAGCACCACACGAATGGGCAGATATGTCCTGCCATCCTGTATCAATGCAGCAGTATCATTCTCCACCTTTGTCCCGTTTCGATAAATATAAGGCTGTCCAATGGGTACTTCTACTGTAATGCCGTCTTTTTGGGCAATTGCCATCTGTTCGGTTCCATCCCAAGAAACTGTGCAACCATACGTTTCCATGGTTTGTCTAAAAGGAACTTGTGTTCTTCCTGCATCGTCCACAAAAGGTGTGCCTGCTTCTTTGGTATACGCCACCTGTTTTCCGTTGATTTCAATTTTTGTGGTTCCATCCGCATTGGTGCAGTTTGGCACAGAAATCAGCAAAGCCGCGATTAGAAGCAGACCAATCTTCTTTTTCATCCTATCCCCTCCTTAGGTGTTTTGTCAGATTATATCACACTTCGAAATATGCTTCAATGTACTTTCTGGATTCTCTTCTTTTTTGTGCAAGTGCATTATAAAAACATATGTTCTTTTTGTTGACTTTGTATATCAGAACATACAATCTGTTTTTTATGTAAAAAAAGCTGGAAATTTTCGATTGCTCAAAAATTTCCAGCTCTATGTTTTCAGAGAATTATTCCTGTACCTGTTTTGCTACCTGAATCATAATAGCACATTCCATACGTTTGCGGAAGAGCTGACAGCCGTATTCATATACGCCTGCAATATCCCCTGTTGCATGGTAAGCGTTGGCAGCGCAGCCGCCGGAACAGTACAGTTTTGCCCAGCAGTCTTTGCAGTCAGGACGTGCATAAGCATTGCATTTGCGGAATT
>ERZ506775.501-NODE-501-length-18361-cov-5.53021_pt1 | contig 18361 bp, 17 predicted proteins | sample MGYA00513980_ERZ506775 | MGnify/ENA metagenome assembly ERZ506775 | reverse complement strand
AAATATGGATAATACAGGGAATCCCTGCAAACAAGACAAAGATCAGCACAAGGATTCCCAATATCTGCATCTGCGGAAAAATCCCAAGACAGGCTTTCCTTTCCACCACGTTCATCAGTCTGAAATTTCCTATGGATGTTTCCACCCCGCTGATCAGATACTTATTCCTATCCCCTCCAAAATAATAACTGCTCAGGTCCCCATCGTATGATAACGTACTTAATTCCTCATTCTTAACATCTGAATATATTTTTCCATCCTGGCTTACAAAGCAAAAATAGCTGTTTCCAGGCAGCTTCCAGTTTTTCACCGGACGCATCATCAGATTATATGTTGTCCAAAAACAATAAACTGCTTTCTCATTACCGGAAGCACCAAGCAGTATCCACTCGTCGCCGATCCGGCATGTCTTCCACCGGCCATTTAACGCTACCAGCTCTTTCGTATGCTCCTTTACATATTTTAAGACTGCCTCTCTCTTCTTATAATCAGAATCATAGTCATTAAAATATGTGATCATATTATTATTTTGTGGCGAAAATGCGATCTGTCCTTCCAGCATTTTAAAATCCTTCAGTGCATCTGCATTTTCCCTGTGATATGTAATAATAGCGTTGTATTTCATTTTACTGTCTGAAGATGCAAAGTTATTAATACTGCTGTTATCGATACTCTGCTTTAGCAATTTGTTAGAAGCTGACGCAAGCTCAGTTTCCAATTCGCTTATATGCACGTTCATCAAATTCAAATTATTATTATAAATCTGCTGCTGAATTTTTTTGATTGCATACGTATTGATTGCAAAAAATAGAAGAATTGCCGGTACACTTATCCCTAATACTGTCAGAAATATTTTATATCTTAATGAGCTCAGTTGTATTTTCATATCCTGTATTCCTCACATAATTCCCCGCTTATTTATATTAATAGTATCCCAAATTCACCCCTCCATCAAGGATTTTTTGTTTTCATGTGTCTATTTCCAATATCATTCTCATTTGCTATAGTATGGATATTAAAAACTCGATACAGGAGAATACATATGAATGCTGACATTCCTACAACAAATTGGATTTGGATACCTCACTGGAAAAAAGAGAACTCTGAGACTGCATATCTGGTACGTTTTCGCAAAGTTTTTTGCAGAACAAATTCCGGATTCTATAAAAATATTTATTTCTGCTGATTCCCGATATAAACTGTATATTAACGGTATACTTGCCGAAATTGGCCCCTGCAAAGGAGACCGCTTTATCTGGTACTATGATGAAGTTGAACTGGCTTCTTATCTTAGAGGTGGTGAAAATGTGCTTGCTGTGGAAGTCTTACGTTACCCACTTACAGGCTGGGGCAATCACAGTATCATCCGCACACCGCTGCCGGGGCTGTATATTAAAGAGACAACAGGTTTATATGGCTTAGACGCCGACGAAATATGGTACTGCAGCCTGGAGTCTAACTTCCACATTGTCTCAGAATTTCCCTGGTTCGCTCAACTACAGATTCTGGAAAATCGTATCTTTGACTCATGGGCAGTGGGTTGGAAAGAGATTGGGTATGACGATGGAGCATGGCTTAATGCAAAAACTTATCCCAAAGAAAAAATAAAACCTACCGTCAGTCCGGGAAACCTACATCCACGTCCCATTCCCTCCATGCTTAAAATACCAAAAAAATTTCACGGTATGTATGGGAATATACAATCTGACACATCGGTAAATAACTGGAATCAGATGCTCCAGGGAAAGGTTCTGTACAAGTAGCGCCTCACAGTCATGAATATGTGGAGATTGATGCCGGAGAATTGACCTGTGGATTTCTTTCCCTTCGTATGTCCGAGGGTATGGGAACCGTTATACGTCTTTTGACCAGTGAAGGATATGTGACAGAACTTCCATCTGCTCCCGGAGCCTCTCCCAAAAAAGGAGACCGTACGGACTGGAAGACCGGAAAATTATACGGATTTACAGACACCTATCAGCCAGCCGGAACCGGTACAGAAAACGTTCCGGAACGTTATGAACCTTTCTGGTTCCGTACTTTCCATTTTATTAAACTGGAAATATTAACCGGGGATTCCCCCCTTACCCTATTAGGATTTGATTACCTGGAAACAGGATATCCCCTAAATGCAGTGTCACACGTGGAAACCTCTGATAAAACATTGGCTGCGATTTGGGATATCAGTCTTCGCTCCCAGCGCCGGTGTATGCAAGAAACTTATATAGACTGCCCATTCTATGAACAACTGCAGTATGCAATGGATTCCTGGAGCCAGATACTGCATACATATGCTATATCGGGGGATGACCGGCTTGCCCGTCAGTGCATGGATGACTTCCGCCGCTCCCAGCGGCCGGACGGAATGCTTAACTGCTGCTACCCTGATACAGAACCAAATGTAATTCCGGGTTTTTCCATTTACTATATCCTAATGCTCTATGACCATATGATGTATGTTGGAGATAAAAATTTTCTTCGTCAGCATCTTGGTTGTATGGATGGTATTCTTAACTTTTTTGAACAACCCTTAGACAATCGAGGACTGGTTGGCTCTGTAGGCGGGCTTCTGACAGACGGCGGATACTGGTCCTATATTGACTGGGCACCTCAATGGGGGAAAACAATCGGTACGCCTCCTGCAGGACTTACCGGTCCTATTACTATGGAAAGTCTCCTCTATATTATGGGATTGTCCCACGCTGCGGAAATTTCAGACTACTTTGGGCGTCCTGATACGGTGCAGGAATACCGTCAGCGGGCAGCAAAAGTTCGGTCCGCTGTCAACATGTACTGCAAAGATTCTAAGGGCTATCAAGACGGACCCGGTGTCTCCCAATACAGTCAGCATCGTCAGGTATTAGCAATTCTAACAGATACCATTCCTGCTGAAGAAGGACGGAAGTTTCTTCTGGCTTCACTGCAGGATACTGTAACCTATGCCAGCTGCACTGTCGCTATGGCATTTTATCTGTTCCGCGCTTTAGAGAAGGCAGGTATTTATGAAGAAACGCAATTCACCTGGAATCTATGGAAACGTATGCTGGATAACCATCTGACAACTTGTGTGGAAAACTTTCTGGATGAGCGGAGTGACTGCCATGCCTGGGGTTCTTTAGCACTGTATGAATTAACCTCTGTCACATTGGGAGTCCGCCCCGCTGCGCCCGGTTATCAAAAAATTAGCATACAGCCAGTGCCCGGTTATCTAGACTATGCCAAAGGCGATGTGATCACACCCCATGGTATGGTTCATGTAGAAATTAAAACGAAATAAAACCGCAGGCAGAAAAATATGGCATTGACACGCAATATTTGTTGCGTTCAATGCCATACACTATCCATTTAATGTCAAATAATCATCCAATCAATATTAATCAGTATTATAACTTTTCCAATTCCCAAAATATGCTCCATATTCTATTGCCCGGTCATAAAACAGCTTAATCTGTTCATTAAAAATAAATATCAACCTGTCTATATTCCGCCTATCTGCATCATTACTTACCTTATCCTTATAGCAAAGCAATTTCCTGATCATACATTCATAATCTTTTCGGCACTGTATTTCATCCAGGCAATATGCTTCCTTTGATTGGCTATAAAAAGCCACTTTATAAAAAGTACATACGATATTATGAACCAGATCATAGAAGTTTTCAAATAATGTGCCCATACCTGATACATCATCGGCATTGCCGTCCTTTGAAGCGCTAAGAAGGTTATTATATATCTCATATGCTTCGTTCAGCAGTTTAGATGCTTCTGAAGCCGGATGGGTTTCTTCAACAATAATGTTTGTTATGTATTCAGGGATCCTTGCTTTAAACTCATCCACATACTCCCCTATCATCAGGCTATATACCATCTCTGCATCATCATAAGATGGTATACTCTCCCAGTCTTTCCATTCCGGTGAGCCTTTCTCATATATGTATACCTTACCCCCCATCCTTACTACAATGTTCTCATCCGGATCCAGCTTATTTATATTATCTTTATCCATATCACATATCACCTTAATATACTTTCTCACTGCTGTATTTTATAATGTTCTCGTTTTCCGCGTAATAACTTGCCTTTAGCCTATACCTCCCACTGGATATCGATGTAGTCTCATACATACTGAGTGTATAGTCATTTGCTGAATCAGACCAGCTTGCCACATTAGACCAGCCGCTGCCGGTATACTTTTGCAGATACAGATAAATGGAAACATGGCTTGTATTTGAAGAATAGCCGGTAACTGAAGCACTGCATTTCGCAGTACCATCCGATAATGACAAGGAAATAGTGCTGTATTTAATATTTGTGTTTCTTGGTTCGATCACTGTTTTAACATTCACAGCATCTATCCCTGCAGATGCCTGTACGGCACGGTCTGTACCAACTAATAGAAAAACCAGCATACAAACCACGATAAGCTTGCGATTCATTTTTTTGCTCATATCATTACTCCTTCTCAATAGATTCTGCCATATGTATCAGCTGCTCCTTTGTTATGTCTTCTGAATTTGTATCTATGTAGAATACATACCCATATTCAGAAAAGATCAAAGTTTTCTCATTGTGCTTTTCAAAATAGACGGCTTCTGCTCCGTTTATCGTCAAAAGACTCTCATCTGTATTTTCATTGTCAAAACTCCCTTCCCCGGTGGAAAGTTCCTGCCGAAAACAGATCATACGATGGCCGTCTGTATATTCCACAATGGTTGTATTGTCGGTCATATCCTTTTTAGCAATATAAGACTGCAGGGGAATGTATACAGGGAAATACCTGTCCTCTATCTCTGTCTTTTCAATATCCTCCCGACTCAAACGGATATCTGTATTGATATCATTGATATGCCTTTCCAGCATTTGCACAACTGCGTATACCGTTACGGAACTTGCCAGGATGATCAAAATAACGATACAGACGACCAGTTTAGAAAAAGTCTTTCCCCTTATATAAATGAATTTCTCAGGCAGATGCCTGGTCCTCTGTTCGGGAAACTCTTTTGAAAAATATAGACTGCCTTTTAACTCTTCTTCTCTTGGTATCGTATCAGAACGTTCGTCCACTATTATCTCCCAGGCTTCCTTTATCCTTTTATCTGTATCCGGCATCTATCTTCTCCCTTAAAAGAGCTTTTCCGCGTAATATCCTTTTCTTCACTGTCTCATAAGATATTCCCATTAACAAAGCTATTTTTTTCGCCGATAACTCATAAACGATATTAAGTTCAAGACATTCTCTGTAGATGAGAGGCAAATCCAAAATACTCCTGAGCACATGTGCATACGCGTCTCTTTCAAGTATGATCTCTTCCACATGCTTATAGCTGCCTGCCAGATATTCCAGTTTTTCCTCACTGATACTGATATCCCTTTTAGCTTTTCTGAGCAGATCAATGGATTTATGCCGTGTTACCAAATAGATAAAATTCCTGGTCCTGGGCGAAAGGATATCCGTGTCTATGGTATGGATATTGACAGCCAGATAAAGAAAAGACTCCTGCACTGCATCTTCCGCAAGCCCCTGGTCATTAAGGATCTGTTTGGAAATGAATAACATCCTGTATCTATAATTTTCATATATTTTCAGGAATTTAAGCCGTTCTCCCTCCTCTTCAATAATTTGTACAAAAAGTAGTATCATTTTGTCCCTTTTCAATCCCTTCATACGCATACAATGTAATGATATAACTAACAATATGATATATATAGTAGCATCCATTTTAAACCATGTCCACATTATTTGTTCGTGTATTTCTGACATTGTTCGAGTTTACGGTGCTGTTCACGTGTCAAGAAAAGCATATATAATCAGCAATATGAGATTATCACTCACATAATATTGTAGGGAGAAATATCCATGAAAGATAAAAGATGTGGTGAAAAGATAAATCAGCGGCGTAAGGAAAAGGGTCTGAAAGTGGAAGAGCTTGCTGATCTGTGTCATATAAGACCAGGATATATGCGTCAGATCTTATCCGGAGATGTCCCCAGTTTATCAGTATTAGTCAATATATGCCGAGTCTTACATATTACAACGGATTACATATTTGAAATAACTGATGAAGGCGGAAAAGATGAACAGATCATATCAAGGATCAATAAATTGACGCCCAGACAAAAAGATCTGCTGCTCCACCTTCTGGACTCTTTCAACGAGTTTGAACAAGGAGATATGTGATTTCATATCGAATAATGCAGATTCTGTTATATATATTGCTTTCCGCTTGTGTTTTATACTAAAACTAATAAGTTATATATAGCATAAAAGAGGTCATAAAATGATAGATAAACGTTTTGGTAAAAAAGTAAATGAAAAGAGAAAATCATTAAATCTGAAAACTGATGAATTGGCAGTGAAATGCGGTATAGAACCTGGCTATATGAGACAGATCTTAGCAGGGCAGGTGCCAAGCGGACAGGTGATCATCAAGTTATGCGAAGTTCTCAGCCTCTCACCCAACTATCTCTTTGATTTTGTAGAAGAAGGTGAGGATAAGGAAATATTGCAGGCACTAAATCAATTGAGCACGAAAGAAAAACAAGTGGTTCTGAATCTTCTCCATTCCTATATTAAAATGGACGAAAAATAAATCACTTTTACTGAACTGCAATGTCTGTAAATGCAAAAATCGCTCAAATAGACATCAAAACATTATATTTATTATAGAGTGTATTTCCATGGACCAAAAACACACTTATAGATCAGACCATTAAAAACCTGGATTTTATCCTTTCGTTTGTATATATTTTCAAAAATATAATCATTGCATTACAGGTCCAATACTTCTCTCTTCTGAAGTATTGGACCTATTTTTACTCCTTTTATTTGATCACATTGATCACTGTACTGTTATGGGACACCTTATCAAAGTGTGTTTTGTGATTCTCAAAGGTCACGTTTCCATCTGCAGGCCTTAGATCCGCTGATACATCTGCTTGGATCTTCATGAACCCATTGATCATTTCCACATCTTTTTTCACGACAGATACATTTTCACTTCCTGCCACAGCATCTGTAAGGACATAACGCATGACTGGGGTATCTTCCATGATCTTGTACTCCCCAGCTGGGATACCGGTTATCGTTGTACTCAGTGTCACATACCCGCCTGTCTGATGCTCTCTCACATAATCTTCCGTAAATTCTACTACCCGGTGATAAGAATGCTCTTTTCCCTCTATATCCCCCCCATTCACTGAGAAAAGAAAAGTCGGGTTTCCATGTGTCCAGGTGATCTCATCCACCTGGATCTTCTTATGGATGGTCAATGTTCTCTCCGGATGATTGACTGCCTCCAGGTTCAAAGTCACGGTTCCTTTCTCCGTGATCTCGATCTCCTTTTCCCAGGGACACTGATAACCCTCGGGCAGTTTTGTTTCTATGACTTTAAATTTTCCCTCATTGCTGTCAGTCCGTTCGACCGGTTTTTCCGTGACATACCGTTTGGCGGCTGCGTCATATTTTAAGGTTCGGTACGCTGTTTTCTTATAGGCCTTTACGGTCTTATCCCATTCCCGCACCTGGAACTCTGCCCCTTCCAGGATCTCTCCTGTATCCGCGTCCGTTTTCTTGACCACGATATCTGCCTTCGGGGTCACTGGGGTATCTTTGAATATAGCTCCATCCGGAACTCCGTCCCACTCAAATCCATCTACAGTCAGTTTCACTTCCCGTCCTCCATGTTTTACATAGTTCTCCTTGTCTGCATTATTGTAGATGACATATTCCGGGTGATAATCCTTGGGCGGCTTATCCTCTTTGACCAGGAACCATCCGTTCTTTGTCTTCGTATAGTCGATCCCTGTGTAGGAATATTTCCCGCCGCCTTTATCTGTGAATGTCCCCAGCTTCTTGCTATAAACGCTTCCGTCATAGGCCCATAAGGAAAAAACTGCCCCGGTAAGGCCCGCCCCGGTATCTGCGTCCTTTTTCTGGATGTTCAGGGTAAATGTCTTCTTCGGTATCTTCTTGTCAAAGGATGCTGTCTTTGTGAAACTTCCCCCTGCTGTGGTATACGTCCAGAGGACACAGTCCTGGTATTCACTGCCCGATGGTGCTGTGTAGATGCCTCCGCCCCACCACTTGGGTGCCGTTGCTTTTACTGTAGTGCTCACGGTCTTACCAGTCAGCTGCCAGGACTTGTACTGCGCAGTTTTAATGAACAGCCGGAAATCGGAATAGGTCTTGGTATCCTTTTTCTGTACACTCACCCCGTTTGTCGATGTCACATTGAAACCGGTGATCTGTTCTTTCATGTCCAGGTCATAAGCCGTCTTAAAGGTTGGTATGGAATATCCGGTCGTATAGCCATCCGTCACAGCCGCAAAGTCTGACGGTGTGGTGATACGAAATGTCGCCTGTGCACTGGCATCAAACCAGCCGTCTCCGGTAAAACTTGCATAGTTTCCTCCGTCATTCGCATCATTCACCAATAGCTTGATCCTGTCTTTTGCCAGCGCCTTTTCGTCTGCCGTAGCGCCTGCCGCGTCATCGATCTGTCCAAAGGCACTGGACAGGGTAAATTCCCCGTTCAGCACATGGACCGCTACCTGGGTGACAAAATAATCTAACTGCCAGTCCCCTGTCCTGTACTTCGGATACCGGCAGGGCTGTTCCCAGAACATGGCCCCATAGTACAGGCAGTAGGCGATCTTTCTGCTGGTCCATCCCCCCTGATAAGTCATGTGCTGGCCGGTAGGACTGGACTTATTAAAGTTCAGGCAGTAGACATAGCGCCATTTCCCGTCCGCGTCCGGTGTCTCATTGTCATGGTCGATATACTTGATCCCCATGGCGAGCTGCGGATCATAAGAGGTCCCCAGGCCTACATCCGTATAGAACTTATCATACCGCACACTGTTGACCTGCTGGCTGCTCCCGTTATCCACGGACCTCTGGTACCTGCCAAGGTCTGACTGGATCGCAAAGCAGGCGCCCTCCGGACCTGCGATCTGTTCCAGTACAGCTTCTTTCTCTGCTTCTTTCTCTTCCCGGCTTTTTTCCTCCGGACCGGTTTCAACTGGCTCCTCTTCCGGCGTTCCCCGGACAGTCTGCTCCTCTTTCGTCTGTTCCGTATTTTCTTCCTGTCTCTCTTCCTGTCCTTTTCCTTCTGTCTCATCTGTTTCTGAAGGTTCCTCCGTGTCTGTATCCGGTACTTCTGTCCTTTTGTCGTCACCCTCTGTCTCTTCTTTCTTTTCTGCCTCATCTGTCCCCGTTTTTTCTTCCTCAGCTGTAGTGTCTGCAGGTTCGTTACCGGTTTTCTCCATGGCAGATACCGGCAGGCCTGAAACCGTGACAGACAGGCATAAGCATAGAACGATCAGCACCCTCCTAAGTCTTTTCATACTCTTTTCCCTCCTTTCGGCAGACCTGCACAAACAGACCTGCCAGAAAAAAGACGGCCGCCGCTATCACTGCCGCCACCTTCCCTTCCTTTTTCTGCAGGAACACGGTCACATATCCCAGATAGGGAATGGAGCAGACTTCCTTTCCCAGGAAATCTTCCCTGCTCACAGCCGCCAAGTCCTCCGCCCCGTTTGCATCCCCCTTTGTCCGGAGCTTCCCCACCTCTGTCCGGATGGCCCGATGCAGCACACAGCTCCCGTCCATACGTGCAAATGCGATGATATCCCCATCCTTCACCTCATCAAACACAGCTGTCCGGTCAATATAGCACAGGCTCCCCGTCCGGATGACCGGTTCCATGCTCCCGCTCAGGACGGTATATGGGGTTATCTGGAACAGACGGGGTATCCAGAAGAGCAGGACTGCCAGGATCAGGAGCCCTGCTGTCAGGAGTTCCAGACTCTTTCCTGCCACTCGTAATGCATTCTTTAACACTTCTTTCTCCTCTTCTTCCTGATGACGGCAATGACAAGACCACCCGCCCCGGCCAGCGCTAGGATATACGGCACGGCATCCTGCCAGAGGGTATCCCTTGTCTTTACCGGCACCGCATGTTCCGGTTCTTCTGCTGTCTTGAACAGCCATTTCACTTTACAGTCATTGAGAGTATAGCGGTTATCCAGCTCCTTCGGCACCGTGATCCGAAAGGCCACATCCTGGCTCTCTCCTTTTTCCAGGCTGCACAGCTTGCTGTATCCGTTCAGTTTTTCTGCGTTCAGGGGGCCCTCATAGATCGTCTCTCCTCCAGTGTTGATCTTCAGCCGGATCTTTTCCAGGATATCCTTTTCCTCCAGGATCTCGGTCTTGAAATAGAAGTCCTGCTTCTTTTCCCCCTTGTTCTTCATGGTGAAGACCCCTTCTTTCTCGTCTCCGGGCACAAGCCTTGGCAGGCTGGAAAAGAAATCCTCCGGGCTGGCGATCAGTTTTCTGCTCTCCCCTTCATATTCGACTGTAAATTCCAGCGGTTCCCTTTTTTGATAGGCGGTGAGCACGTATCCATCCTCATGGATACATTCCTGGATGACATAGTCCTCCCCTTCTGTCCCCCACGGGTCTTCTTTCCCAAGATCCGGCGTGAAGTTCGCTGCCTGGACAGCATCCACCTTTATGGTGATATCCCAGTCATTCAGGGTGTAATGATCCGCCACCCCGTCCGCATCATACCGGGTATCCCACTCTTTTGGTATGGTGATGGTACGGAAAAGGCCGGCCTCCTCTCCATGCTTCAGGACCTTTGTATAATAGTAATATTCCCCATGCCTGACCCAATCTTTTGAAAAGCCGGAGATGTCCTCCAGGGATAAGGGCCGCTCCACTTCTCTTTTTCCTTCTATGGAGATCCCGGCCCGGACATAGCAGTCAATGGCCTTGTTGGTGATCTTTGGTATCTGGGAAATGGCCATGCCGGGCATCACCTGGATATCCCGGTCTTTTTCTGTAAAGGGCACCTCTCCTTCTCCTGTTTCCTTATAAGTCTCCAGCTTGATATCCACCACGGAGGTGGACAGTCTGTTGGTGACAGATGTCTCTGCAGCTGCAAACGCCCAGATCCCGCCTGCGCCTGCTATGGCACACAAAAGGACGCCCAGTGCGATCCCCAGTTTCTTACGTTTCATCTTCTATCCCTCCCAAACTTCCTAATGCGTCAGGCTCTCAAAGGCTTCCCTAAACTGCCCTTCCTCATACCCTTCGGACTGCACGGATTCTGAGTACACGATGATCTGGAAGTCCTTCAGCTCTTCCAGATGGGCGCTGTCCGCGATCTTCACTGCCGTCAGTAAGTCGGCACTGCTTTTCCCGACAGGGAGGATGTGTTTATAGTAGTGATACCCATCCTCCTGTCTCTCTGTCCAGTCCGCTTCGTTAAGCTCCAGGGTGGATACGCCTTCCGCATCCCCGTTTGAGAACAGGATCCGTGTCCGGACAAAACAGGGGACATCCCCCGTGTTCTTCACTCTCACTTTCTTTTCAATGCTGTCCCCCGGTTTCGGGTCCGGTGTGGGGAATTCTTCCTCTGTCTCGATGATGTTCTGGCCAAACGTAAGACGGTTCACCCGGCTGTCCTCTGCAGACAGGTACGCATAGATCCCGGCACAGGCGGCTGCCCCTGCCAGTAAAAGGACTGCCAAAAGGACTGCGAGCTTTTTCTTTTCCATCCTGCATCCCCCTTTCTATAGGACAGGCCCCGTGCAGGGGCCTGTGCGCTTTCATAGGTACTCAATTGAACTGTTCCGTGATGCTGTTCTGATTGCTGTAGACTTTCCATACATCCGCCGGTGAGGTCTTTCCACCGTTCAGATCACTGGTCTGGATGGCAAAGACTTCGATGGGCATCTCAAACTGCTGCTCTTCCAGTCCCTGTCCCTCTACTGCATTGACTGATGTGATCTTTGAAAAGATGGGGTTTGTGGATTTCTCTGCTTCCAGGGCAGTGCACGTATTATTCTCCGCAAAGGCATATAAGTATTTATGGGCTGTCACCCCGGAACCGTCCCTCACCTCATAAGTCCCAAGCTTCACCCATCCCGGATTGGTGGTGTAGGAATACAGATCGGTCAGTGCCACCGGTTTTCTGGTCCCGTCCGGGTCCACCGCGATGATGTTCTTACACGGTACCTGGACTGTCGCAAAGACAAACTGGTCATTGACACCTGTGTTGGTGATCGTAGGGTCTTTCTTGATCGTTTTATTTGGTGTCATGTCCTCAGCCGGGTCCGGGATTCCATCCTTATCGGTATCCGGATACTTGTCCCACTCCGGTTCTGTCAGATCCACCTCGATCTTCCCTACCGTAAATGTATTGGTCTGTGCATCTGTGTCGGTAAAGTAAGCCATCAATCCTCCTGTGGTCAAAACTGCGGTAAGTCCCAATACTGCGATGCTGCCTTTGATCATATTTTTCTTCATATCCTGTTCTCCTTTTTCTCTTTCCTGTTTTTTCTTCTCACACCTGATATTCCATTTATACCTGATATTTCTTTTATAACTGATATTTCTTGATCAAAACGCGCTTAAAGCGTTTCCCTGCTGCAATGGCATCCCCTCCTTTACAAGAAAAAGCCCGGCGTACCGGACTTTTTCTTCAGACAGATCTCATTTTATAGCTGCCCCACACTTCCGAAACCGCAGATACGGCTGTCTCCAAGGGGATAAGCACGCTCCGCACAGCTGTCACTTGTGTTCCCTTCAATGGTGTGCACCATCCCATCTTCCACATATTCCACGATCCCCACATGGTCGTAGCTGCCGTCATTTCCCCAGTCAAAGAACACCAGGTCCCCGGGTTCCGGTACATGGTCACGCGGATGATACTGTCCCCTCTCTGTGAACCACCGGATCCCTTCCTCGCAGGCAGAGAACTTAGGGACAAGCCCAGCCTCCAGATACCCGCACTGATCCGCGCACCAGCTGACAAAGCAGGCGCACCATGGCTGGCGGCTCTCAAATCCATACCAGCTCCAGTAAGGCTGCCCGCCCTGGTTCCCCAGCTGACTTTTTGCCACCTGTACCAGCAGGCCGCCCTCTGCCATGCCACCTCCACGGAACTGGTAATAACGCATCACATGCGGTACATACTGTGGGTCCCCGTATCCGGACCAGCCGTGGGATGCGGCCTGCTGCTGGGAGAACACCAGGGCATTGGCTTCGCTGTAACCGCCAAAGTTGCTGACAGCCCAGGTGATATACCCATTTCCGTAGTTGTAGCCCTGCCAAGCCAGGCTCAGCCGGTCCATATCCATAGGGCTCTCACAATCGGCCTCCTGCAGGCAGGAGGCAAAATACTGGATACCCACCTGGATGGAATATTCCGGTTCCGTGATGGCTCCCGGGGAATTCGGAAACCGTGTGTTAAAGGGGCACTCAGAACTCTGCATGGGGTCTGTCCCCTGTCCGCCGCTCTCCTGCATCATCATGGCCTGGATGGCCGTGACGAACTGGGGGATGCCGTACTGCCGGGCATATTGTGTGATGACAGGCGTGTAGGCGATGATCTCCTGACTTACGGTCTGTCCATTCCCCTCCGGGTCATTTCCTGCGGATGTCAGAAAAAAACCTCCGAACAGGGCAATGAATAGGACGAGGAGGACAGCGGTACCACAGGCAGGCCACAGCAGGCCGCCCAGGGTCTTCGTTCCTTCTGCCAGCGCCTTGGCTGATGCCGCAGTCTTCCGAAGTCCAGCAACTATGCCCTTTGAGATGGTAAGGGTATTGTTTCCTGCTGTCTGTGCCCCCTTCCGGGCGGCAGCCTGATAGGACTGCGCGGCCCAGGCCCTCTGCCTGAAAGCGGCATGGTCCGGCAACGCCCAGGCAGATGCCTGGATGCCTTCCCTGATCTCGCCCGTCTTCACTGTCCTGCCGCCTCCCCAGATATGTTTAAAGGAAGGCCGGTTCCAGTTCCCTGCCGCATGGGCAGGTTCCTTGATATCTCTTCCCGTCTGTTCCTTTGTACGGACCCAGCTGTCCCTTTTGGCAGCGGCATCCTGCCGTTTTAGGGACGACTCTTCCTTCATACCTGACAGCCTGCCGTTTCTGTATCCTTCCTTTCCATCCCCTGTTTTTCCAAAAAGAAACTTATCTCCTCCCTCTTTTCTAGTCTCTGCATCCTGCTCTGAGAAGAGGCCGGTCTGATCTCCCTGGTTCCAGCCTCTTGTTACCTCTGCTTCTTCCCGCTGTCTGAGCTTTCGGGCGGACTCCGCCCTTTCCTGTATCCTGCTTCGTCCTGCTGACTGCTTCTGCCTGAGTTCCGGCTCCCTTTCAAATGGTATATCCGAAGAAACATCTGTCCTTGTTTCCTTTGGTAAAAGTTCATTATTTTTTTCATCTGTCCCATCCGTACCAGTATCCGTTTTCTCCTCTCTTCTCTCCTTCATATCCCGGACTTTTCCCCTGGCCAGGGATACGGCCGCCATGCCCCTTCTGGCTCCTTCTCGGACAGCGGTTTCCGTACCTCTTTCCACTTCCCTTTCCATTTGATCCGTGGCATATCCCGAAGGGGAGGATTCCCTGCCGGAGACCTCCTCCGCCATCTGTTCTTTTGTGCGTACATACCCTTCCTTGACATGATGGTTGGCTGCCTGCAGGCGGTCGATGGTCCGGACATCCTTTACTTTTTCCCTGGTCCTTATATCCGCCATGCTCCCCTCCTTCTCTCTATCGTCCCTGTTTCTCCCGCAGCTCTGCCAAAGTCCTGTCTCCCCGGAAATATTCCGGATACCGGATGCGGACAGCTTCCATAAAATAAGGAGCATAGCTGCAGTCAAACAGCCCATAAGGTGTTGACATACGCTCCGCTCCTTCTTCTATATATCCGTTCCAGAGATTATAAGCCAGACGGCAGAGACGCCGGCTCCCACTGGTCTGCCATCCCTGTTCCATTCCTTCAAACCGGATGCAGTCCTCGTCAAGATCAAACAGGGACTCCACATTTTCTCTTGTCTCTGCTGCGATCCCCAGGCAATAAAAAAATGCCTGATGATAACAATCCCGGTTCCCGCATCTCTTAAGCATCTGCTCATAAAATGCCTCATGCTCCCTGCTTGCATATCGTATCTTTTCCATGTGTTCCTCCTTTCACGAAAAAGAACAGGCCCTTCAAACCTGCTCTACTCTCTCGTCATTTCCTTTGTCTCCCGTTTGTCCGGGGTTTCTTTTTCCCGTTTTATCTCTCTGATGGTCCCTTTTACAGAATCCCTGCCACCCTCCGGTCTCCCCAGATGCTCTTTGAAGGTGCAGAGTTTATCCAGTGCCTGCCCTGTCTTTTTCTCCATGGCAGAGAACTTTTCCTCGATTCCCTTCAGCGTCCGTTCCGCACCGGTCATCCGGCCCTTATCTTCCGAGGTTATAGGCTGCAGGAGCTCCTCATGTCTTACAGCCCTCCCTACATTTTTCAGATGGGTCCTGGCAAAGGTAAATTCCTTTTTTATGAGCTGTAATTGTTCTCTGACCTGCCTCGTCCCTTCCACTGACCGTTCCAGTCCGATCTGCAGACGTTTGAGTGCAATGGGGATCCGTGTCAGGTCAATGGCCTGGGCTATCAAGAGAGTCCCTGTATCTTTTGCGTGCTCCACTGCTCTCTCGATGCTGGCTAATATCCGGCCCTTGATGGCAGCTGTCTGTTCCTTTCCCTCCTCCACATAGGACTCTGCCTGTCGGATCAGTGACAGGGCCTTTCCCTTCACACTCCCGTTTTTGACTTTGGACAATTCCCCCTTTACCTCCTGCAGTTCCCTTGTCACTGCCTCATACTGTTTTTCCATGTTTTCCAGAACGAGCAGGAGCTGTTCGATCTCCTGCCCTTCTTTTGCCAGACCTCCCTGTCTGCACATTTCAAAGAATTCCTTCAGATGCCCATTTTCTCCGATCGGTACCTGCAGCATAGTGTCCATCTTTCTCATCCTCCCTTTCTGTCAGCTCTCACTCTTTCCTGTCTTTTTTCATTTGTCGATCTTCTTTCTTTTGATCTTTAGTTCTCCCTTGGGCTTGTGCTCATCAGTCCATACAGGCTATTGTCCTTTGGGAAGTCACTCACGAACGGGATCAGGGAATGCCCCACCCGCAGAAGTCCGTTCCCGGCCTGTGCGTTCGTCACAAAAGCCAGCTGCTGTTCTGAGATATGCAGAAGCTTTGCCAGCTCCTTCCTGTCCGGTTCGGACTGGTTGAACATGACGATGAACTCTGAGTTTGACAGCATGGTCCTGGTCTTCACAGAGTCTAGGATATATTCCACGTTCTGGGTCATACTGGTCAGCCAGGCATCCCGTTTCCGGAACCGCCTGTAAGCGCTGTCGAAGAAATTCGCGCTGTACTCCTGCTGCAGGAGGGTGTGGAACTCGTCCAGGAAGATGTGGGTCCGGATGCCCTGCTCCCAGTTGACGGTCACCCGGTTGATCATATGATCTGTGATGACCAGCTGGCCCAGTTCTTTCAGCTCCTCCCCCATATCCTTGGTATTGAAGGAGATGATGCGGTTCTTCAGATTGATGTTCGTCGGCTGGGAAAAGATGTTCAAAGACCCTTCCGTGAACAGCTCCAGCATCAGGGCAAGGTCCTTTGCCTGCTGTTCCGGCTGCTGGAGCAAGAGCTTGCGCAGCTCAGGCAGGGATGGAAGGATGCCGTATTTTTCCTTCTGCTTATATACCTGTTCCACACAGCGGTCTAAGATGCTCTTTTCCCTGGGCCCCACATGCTCACCTTTGCTGATCCTCTCATACAGGGACAGGATGAACTGGGATTTGTCGATGACCGGGTTCTTTTCCCCGTACCCTGCCACCATGTCCATGGCGTTCAGATTCACGGAGCTTCCCGCAGCGATGGGCAGGCTCACGCCTCCGAGAGCCTCCACTAAGGCCTCATATTCTCCCTCTGGGTCATAGATGAGAATCTGGTCCTTTGTCGTCGCCAGCACCACCAGGATGATGAACAGTTTTGCCCGGAAGGACTTTCCGCTCCCCGGTACGCCCAGGATAAAGCAGGAAGGGTTCATCAGTTTCCCCCGGTCCAAAAGGATCAGGTTGTGGGACATGGGGTTGACACCGCAGTAAAGGCCCCGCTCCTGCATGATCTCCTGGGTATTGAACGGCATGAAGACAGCCAGGCTCTCTGTGTTCAGAGTCCGCAGGGCGTGGATCTTCCGTATCCCGTAAGGGAGCACTGTATTAAGCCCCTCTATCTGCTGTTCCCGAAGTATCGCGAACTGGCACATATTTGTCCGGCCCAGTGCCAGGATAGACTCGGTGTCCCGTTCTAACTCTTCCCTGGTATCGGCGGTCAGCACAAGGGTCAGGACCCCGAAGAACATCCGCTGGTCCCGGACGGTCAGGTCGTTCAAAAAATCCTTGGATTCCTTCCTCTGCAGCTCCATGTCGTAGGGGATGATGGCGGAAAAGTTATTGCTGGCGTTCTGCCTGCGCTGCCAGTTGGTGATATTGGTCTCCACCCCTAAGAGCCGGTTCTCCACCTCCTTCACCGCCTCGTCCGTGGGCACACTGATGATGTCCATGCTCATCATCAGGTTCCGGCTCACCTCTGACAGCTTGTTCATCAGCTCGTCCTTGATATAGTTGGCATAGTCCCTTAAAAACAGCACCCTTCCATAGCGTGCGCCCAGTTTGAAGTAGTCGCTCCCATGCTCAAAGGATTCCGGGCAGATGCAGTCCTTGAAGCTCTGGCCTCTTTTCATGGCTGTCCTCATATCAAAGGAAAAATCCTCCTTCTCCCCGGCCCGGTAGAAATCATACAAGATCCGGAGACGCTCCGCCGCATCCAGAGGGAGGCACTGGGATCCCAGCTGTGCAAACCTGCCCGCCAGGTCTGTGCCCGTCCTGGCAAAGTAGTTCCGTGCCTCCTGGATGTCCTTCCGGCAGACAGAGATGGTGATATATTTTTCCTGTACGACTCCATTTGCTCCCCGCACCTTGTCAGATAAGATCTGGTTCATCTCCTCCCGGTATCCGTCCAGCCCGTCCCCGCGCATGGGGAGCAGGATGCGTTTAGCAAACTCCTTATGGTTTATCCTGCGGTTAAAGACCGTGAGCTTCGCCGCGGCGCCGCAGTCCAGGGAGTTTAAGATATCCGACCAGGCAAAGAACATGGACTTCTTATCCTCTTTTCCTGCCACCGCATAGTTGATATCCGTGAACCGGTACATCATAGTGTATTTCCTGCCGCACAGGAAGATCCCATCCGGCCAGATCCGTTCTGCGGGTATCAGATGCTGGACACTCCGGGGTATCCGGAAGCGCTCTTTTTCCTGCAGGACTGCCTGCCTAAGCGTCTTGATCATGTTTCTTCCTCTCCTCCTTTTCTTTTGCCTTCCGCATGGGCTTCAGTGCTTCATAGTATAGATTTTCGGAACGGAACACCAGGATCTTGGGGGTCAAAAGTTCTGACTTTATAAAGGCCCAGAGGAACTGTTCCGCTGTCATCCCGTTGTATCGGAAGAACCCTAGATCGGAA
>ERZ506775.480-NODE-480-length-19157-cov-4.06973_pt1 | contig 19157 bp, 14 predicted proteins | sample MGYA00513980_ERZ506775 | MGnify/ENA metagenome assembly ERZ506775 | reverse complement strand
AGAAGGTTACGATAAGATACGCTTTGCAGGCGGGCAGGTCAAGGTTATTCTTCAGTCCGACCCGGAAAATATCGCAGCCTCTTCCGGCGGGCCCAATGCCCTGCCATTTGAAATTATCTGCGATCCGCAAATGGCGCTGTACAGGCGCTTCGATATCCAGCCTGCGAAATCAAAGCTGGGACTGGCCGGCAAACAGGTGTTGTATAAACTGGCCAGTGCGGAAAAACTGGGACTGAAACATGGATTATACGAAGGTGACGAGCTGCAGCTGCCCGCGGCATTTATCATTGATTCAGAGATGCAGGTTCTCTATGCGCACTATGGAAAAAATGCAGGAGATATTCCTTCGGTAGATCAGCTGGCAGAATTGCTCAGAAATTAGGATTTCCAGAAAAATTGAGCTATGCCCGGCGTTATCAGTACGCCAGGCATAGCTGTTTATTTATACATCTGTGCAGTATTCATGTATCTCTGCCTTATAGCGTATCGAGTGCTGCTTTCATTCTATTCATGCACGCTTCCACTGTACTTCTCTGGGTTGCTGCGTTGATCCGCTCGAATCCATTGCCTTCAGGTCCGAAAATGTAGCCTTCATCGAATACAATTCCGGCTTTCCTGACCATCAGCTCCTCCAGTTTCTCATGATCGGAGCAGTATTCATTTAAATCGAGCCATACCAGGTAAGTTCCCTGGCAGTCCATTACCGCTGCCTTGGGCAGATTCTCCTTTACAAACGATTCTATGTAACGGATATTTCCATCGATATAGGCTCTGGCCTGATCCAGCCACTCCTCCCCTTCCGTGTAAGCCGCGATGATGGCAGTCAGACCGAAAGGACTGCACATACCAACGGATAAACGGTTAGAGACCACATCGGTCCACTGCTTCTGATACTCCTTATTAGGAATAATAATGTTGGAAAACTGCATTCCGGCCAGATTAAAGGTTTTGCTGGGGGCGGTGCAGACGATGATTCTGTCACTGTAGTCCGGCGCAAGCTTTAATAACGGCGTATGGGTGACTCCGATTCTCGTTAAGTCCGCGTGAATTTCATCGGAAATAATCCATTTATCATACTTCTTTGCAATATCGACAATCTTCCTTAATTCATCCTCTCTCCACACACGTCCAACCGGGTTATGAGGACTGCACAGAATCATTCCCTTCGTATTCTCATCGGAGAATTTTCTATCCAGATCATCGAAATCCATCTCATAGGTGCTGCCATTTCTAACCAGAGGACTATTGACCACTTTCCTGCCGTTGGCTTCCACTTTTCCCGTAAATGGGTGGTAAACTGGCCTCTGAATAATGACTCCATCCCCTTCTTTTGTCAGGAACTGAATCAAAAATGCCAGCGCAGGAACGACACCCGGACTGAAGAATATATCATTTTTGTCAATCTCCCATCCGAACCGTTTCCGGTACCAGCCGGTAACAGCCTCTTTGCAGTCTTCATTTTCATAAACCGTGTAACCGAAAATCCTCTGGTCTATCCGCTCATGAAGAGCACGGATAATGGGTTCTGCACAAGGCAGGTCCATATCCGCGATGGATACCGGAATGGCGTTTTTCCCGGCTTCCTCCGGTATGGTATCGAACTTGCAGCAGTGTGTGCCTCTTCTTTCTACCAGTGTGTCAAAATCATACTTCATATTGCAGCCTCCTGTCATCTGTTGTTATTTACTCACTTATTACTCCGATTCCTTTTTAATTCATCTTCGTATAAGCCAATTAATATTTAATCTGCTTAACCGTTTATTCTATCATCAGATTAATACATCTCCCGCTGTTTGTCAACAGGAATCTATCTGTGTTTGAATCTAAATCTTTCAGTGCTTGAATCTGCTGGTAAGGCATGGTATGATACATGTAATTCAGAGCATGAACCATTCATTTGAAGCCTTCTAACCGTCACCAGAGAATGGAGTACATACCGATATGATTACCATATTTAACCGAAAAGAACTGGCTATTACCTATTCCACAAACGAGCAGGCACGGATCCGCGATATCTTAACCGCAGAAGGAATTGATTATATCATCGATACCAAGGGAACAGTCATGCGCAATATGGGAGCGCGCGGGCCCGCCATACAGCAGTTTGGCGAGAATATCACTGCCAGCACCGAATACAGAATCTATGTTCTAAAAAAGGACTATGATAAAGCATCGCACTTAATCCATACGTAACAGAGTCAAAAGGGCCGCTGCGAAAGCAAATATTCTTTCGCAGCGGCCCTCAGTACTACATCGTCACGCAATACTGTACTGGCTGTCTAATCGGCCCTGCCGTTTCCCGACAGCTGCCGGCTTTCCTCCACGTCCAGCTTAAATGCCCGGTTCAGTTGATTCTGGATTCTGATATACGTCCTCATCTCTTCTTCAGAGATCTCATCCAGCATATGATACGTCCTTTCATAGCAGGCATTTTCAAAATCTTCGTGCTTTTTATAGATAACCTTCCCCTCATCTGTCAGATAAAGGTTATACTCCCGGTTATTCTTTTCGTTCCGCTCCTGCCTGATCCATTCCTTTTTCTTAAGCTTGCGGATCAGCTGGGAGCAGGCGCTGTTGGTCTTATGAAACTCCCTGGACAGTTCCGAGGCCGTAATTCCCGGCTGATCCCCGACAGCCTTGATAATCTGAGACTCTGCCTGGTAGAGGACGGTTCCGTGATAATCATGGAGCAGAGAATCGTATTCATCAATCGCGTCGACGCCTTCATCCATTGTCTTTAACAGTTCACAAAATAATTCATATCGTTTATCTACGCCCATAGCCCCACTCTCTTCCCTGTTGGTTCCTTTATTGTAAGTGGAAAGACCTGTGTTTGTCAATATGGCCTTGCCTGTGTTTCTGCCTTTCCGTATTCCCTCCTTATCAGCGTTTTTTCATTATCCTTTTTTATTCCTCACCCCCGGTATCAACCGTCATGCATTTATCCAGAGTCGTTTTATCGATTTCGTTCACATATTTGGAATCCGCTGTCCTCGTATAGTAAGTGGTTCCATCCTCGCCGGTATTTCCTACCGCCAGCGTAAATGTCTTCTCTTCTCCGTCCTTCTCATACGTATAGATCAGCACCGCCTGTGGATGATCCAGCCCGTAGCCTGCCAGTTCTTCGTCCGTAACCTTGTAATTCGCGCAGCTCTTAACCACCAGGCCGCTCAGCGAATCTGCCAGCACATTGAGTGCCGCGTTGTCCGGCAGTTTGTTGTCTTCCGTATCGTCCGAACCGCGGTACCAGGCAATGGTTCCATCATTATCCAGTGTCTTCTTCACATAATGTTCGCTGACTCCGTTTTTCTCTATTGTGATCGTCTGGATATCCGTCCCCAGGACAGCCGGGAACTCTTCCAGTGCCATCATATCCTCCAGTCCGTAAGCCGTCTCATCGAACAGGGAGGAACTGATGAGATAAGGCACATTCTGCCCGTCGATAACGGCATAATAGTTTCCGTCGTCCGTCTTATCACCGATGAGAATGGTGGTCGTATCCCCTTCATCTGCCGATACGGTCACCCGCCGCACCGGTGTATCCAGGCCGTATGCGGTCAGATCGTCCCCGCCCTCCAGTTTTCTCACTGCCGGAAGCTTCTTTACCGTTCCTGCCAGTGAATCCATGCGGGTGGTATTCACCGGAAACTGGTCGTCGCCGTCATACGTCCAGGAATCGCCATCCTTTGTAAATGCCAGCACATTTCCGTCATTATCGTAGGAAACAGCCTTTATTTCAGAGAAATTGGTCATATATATTTTTTCGTTTTCCGCCTGCTGCTGTTCCTTTTCCTTTGTATGAGCCTGATACGCCCCGACACCGGCATAGATAACGCCCAGCACCGCGACCACCAGACAGCCTGTAAGCAGTCCGTAATTCTTCTTCATTGCCACGCCTCCATTTTTATTTTGCCGCACGGCTAAATAATTACTTTCTATAAACGTCTCCGCTTCAGCCACACCATAAGGCCCGCCGCCACGGTTATCACCGGAATGACGAGAATAAAGACGATTCCCCACATGCCGCCATGAGTCACCGTGTTGTATGTCACCTCAAGGCTCTTGGACGGTATGGAAACGTTGGTCACATCTTCAAAATTGGCCGTTACCGCGTTCATAAACAGGTCCAGATTCGTAAGATTCGTAAAGGTACTGTTTAACCCGTCATCGATCAGAGAAGGCGTACCGAATACCGTCAGTCTCGCAGTGCCGGAATCCAGTGTTTTCACCGCCGTTGCCCCCAGAATGTAGGTGCCCGGTGTCTGCCCGTTTTCCGTGACAAGCATGCCGCCATCCGTTGTCTCCATAAACGGCTCTACCGTAACCTCATCAGGAAGTGTCTCCAGCTGGCTAAATGCAGCGGACTGAAGGATCAGAGCAGTGCTCTTTCTGTCAACTCCCGTCGTAATCTCACTGCCGGATACGAGAGTCGGGAAAATGTAATAGGGATTATTCTGGTAGTAGCTCTTCGTATCGGCCGCCAGGCCATTTTCCATATTTAGACCGTAGGCGTTCATAACGGCATTCAGATTGGGTCGGTCCTTATCGGAATATCCGGTAATTAAAAGTACATTTCCGCCGCCATCCAGGTAGTCTGTCACCATGGTTTTCTCATCGTCAGCAAGATCATTTGCCGGTGCATTTATCATGAGAAGCTCGCAGTCCTCCGGGATCCCGCCTCCTGTCAATAAGTTGATGGTATTTACCGTAAGGCCTGACTTTTCCAGCATATCGGAAGTAAGCGTACCTAACGCCGCCTCCCCATGACCTTCCGTCACATAGATATTTTTCTGCACATCATTTGTTACATAGGAGACAGCACTGGTAAGCTGGCCCTCTCCGTCGAACTCCGTCTCCTTTGCCTGACCGTAATAATAGTAAGACATCTGGTCATATTTAATGATATCGCTCATCTGGATCGTTTCCGTTTTTCCATTATCCTCACACATCACCAGAATCGTATTGTTCTCTGCGTTCAGCTGATTTACCTGGTCCGGGTGCAGGACGGAATCCACGTTCTCTACCTTAATATGATCCGAGAGATCCGCATACCGGTTAACAAAGCTCGTAATTCTGTCATCCACCGCCGATGGATCTGCCACCACGTAAATCGTTACGTCCTTATCGAGGGATGCGAGAAGCTCCTTCGTCGTATCTCCCACCGTATAAATCTGTGTACCGCTCAAATCCCACTGGCGTACCTTTTCAGGAAGACGGCCTACGATCATATTTAACAGCACGACAGCTGCGATTACGATCACAGAAAGGATCGCCGCGTAGCCGCCCTTTTTTAGTTTTCTTGTCATTTCCAGCCTCCTAGTTTTGAGTAATTAGCTCCATCTGCGTTTTTCCACGGACTGCACGGTCAGAAATACCAGCAGAAAAATAATGCTCGCATAGTAAATGAGACCACCCGCATCAAAAATATAGTTGTTGGCAAAATTCTGAAACACATCCGTAACCGCAATCTTCTCTACAAGATTTACGAGAGCGCGGTCAAACATGCTCTTTTTGGCAACATACGCTCCCACCAGGGCGACGATTCCCGCCGCCTCCAGCACAAACGCCAGAAGGTTATGGCTCGTTACCCGATGAAGGATCACCACGCAAAGTGTCCAGAGAAGCAGGAAGCCCACCAGCGAGCCGGAGGCCGAGGTCGGAAGGAAGTTCACGAGGCTGGGCCACAAAAGCAGCAGCAAAATAACTCCGAAGGTTCCCACCGCCGCGATAATCTGGCTCTCTGTCGTGGACGATATAAACATTCCAATGGCAATGTAAACACAGCCCAGAAGGAAAAACGCCAGGATTGACGCGTAATCCGTCTTTAAGTATGCCGTTCCGTTCATCTTTATTATGAGCGGGCAAAGGCAGGAAATGAGGACCGGAACCGCAAAAACAGTAACCATGGACAGATATTTGGCCAGAACCATTTTCGGTACGGAAACCGGTGATGTGAGAAGCAGCTGGTCCGTCTTCGTCTTCCTGTCATCTGCAAAGCTTCTCATGGTCAGAACCGGAATGCCGATCATCACGATCGTTACCATGCCGGACAATGTATAGGAAAAATACGGATAACCGCTCATCAGATTGTAAGCCATGAAGTAAATTCCGACAAACAGAACCAGAAACGCGATGAATACATATCCGGTCATGCATTGGAAATACGACTTCAATTCCCTTTTATAAATCGCCGCCATTTATACTTCCTCCTTTTCGGTTTCTGCCGTGAAGTCTTTGTCAGGATCATTTTCCTCTTCCGCTGCGTACAAAGCATTGTCGGGATTAGTTTCTTCTTCTGCTGCGTACAAGGTATTGTCGGAATCAATTTCCTCTCCTTCCGCGCCAGAAGCATTGTCCGCAGTCAGTTCCAGGAATACTTCTTCCAGAGATGCCTTTGAAGTATGCATGGATAGAATCGGGATCCTCCGGTCTGCAAACGCAAAGAAAATAGTCTCTCTGATGTCCGTCTGCGGAATGATATTGATGTCTTCGATTTCTTCACTTTCCTCTCTCTCTTCTCTCTCTTCGCGCTCTTCGCTCTCTTCTCTCTCCGCTTCCTCGGCCCCTTCTTCCAGGCAATTCTCTCCCATCAGCTGGAAGGTCACCTTCCTCACGCCTTCCTCGCCGCTCTCGCTCACCGCGATTTCCTCTGCTCCGTCAATCGCTTCAAGAATCTCCCGGATCTCTTCTTCCTGTCCCTTGACGAGCAGTTCCATGCCGGCGGCCCCGGCCATCTGACGCTCCAGATTCTCCGGCGTGTCGCTGGCGATCAGCTTTCCACGGTCAATGATCAGGATATGGTCGCAGACCGCGCTGACCTCGGAAAGGATGTGGGAGCTTAATATCACTGTGTGTTTTTCTCCCAGTTCCCGGATCATATCCCGGATCTCGATAATCTGTTTTGGATCGAGGCCTACAGTCGGCTCATCTAAAATGATCACAGGAGGCATACCTAGCACCGCCTGGGCCAGCCCGACACGCTGCCTGTAGCCTTTTGACAGATTTCGGATCAGCCTTCCCTGCACGTCTTCCAGCTTCGCCAGCGCTACCACCTCGCCGATGGCACTTTTTCGTTCCTTCTTCGGTATCCGTTTTAATTCCGCTGCAAATTCCAGCTGCTCCATAACCGTCATATCGACATAAAGAGGAGGAAGCTCCGGCAGATAGCCGATACATTTCTTCGCTTCCTCAGGTTCTTCCAGTATGTTGTGTCCGTTGATCAGGACATCTCCCTCCGTAGCACCGATATAACCGGTCATGATGTTCATGGTAGTCGATTTTCCGGCGCCGTTAGGTCCTAAAAAGCCGTAAATCTGACCGTCTTCGATGGTAAAGTTCAGATGATCCACTGCCAGATGGCCGCCGTAATCTTTTACGAGATTCTTTACTTCTATCAACTCGTTCTCCTCCTGATTTCTATATTTACACGGGCGCGGGAAAGGGCCGCTGACATCTGGCCTCACCGCACGCCTCGCATATTCGGTGTTAATACATAGGGTAAAAAATAAATGTGTTGATTCTGTGTTCATATTTTGATGTTTCTGTGATAAAAGTGTGAACCAAAAAAGCAGAGGCAGCTGAAACGCATCCGCGTCCAAGCCCTCCTCTGCTTTATAACCTCCTGCCGGCGTCATTTCTCCGTGCTTCTCTTCTGAAGCATCACCGTCAGGATAAATTGATTTTCTTTCACCTCATATTCCGCGCTTCCAAGGTATTTTTCGGCGCTCTTCCGAATATTCTGAAATCCCAGTCCATGCCATTTTAAATCGTCCTTTCTGGTTATCAGCGAAAAATCGGACGAATCTCTGCTCAGAACACCATCGAAACTATTCCGAATCACGGTAAAGAACATATTATTTCTGCAATAGGAAGAGATTTCAATCTCTGGTGTGGCCTCCCCTCTCTGCTCCTTCAGTTTCTGGCACGCTTCTATAGCATTGTTTAACGCATTATTCAGGATAATGCTGATATCGAAGGCGCTGATTCCAAAATCCGCAGGAAACCGGAACGAACATTGAAAAATGATCCCGGCAGCCTCCGCCTGTTTCTGCTTGCCGTTCATCACCACGTCTGTCACGGGATTCCCGGTGTGAAGCGAGTAATTAAACGTATCCAGAGATTTCCCGATTCCTGCAAGGTAATTCCCCAGCTCGCTGTCTCCCTCCTCCACCGCGATTCCCTCGACGGCCAGAAGGCTCTTAATATCAAACAGATAATTCTGCATATCATGTTTTACCGAACGTATCCCCGTATAGAGCTGCTCAATCTCCCCTATGTGGTTCTGCATCTGTCCCATTTCCTGCTCCAGAATGACGGCACGTCCTTTTTCTTCTATGTATTCCATCAGCTGCCGGTAAATATCATAGGCAAACAGAATTCCCATCAATGCCGACAGGAGCAGCAGAGGAATCAGCAGGTAAAGCACAAATCCGTACTTCGTCGCCCAATCCACTGCCACCTGGAAAAACAGAAACTTCTTTTCAATCTCCAGAAAGAGATATACGATCAGGCCTGTAAAGCTGGGCATCAGCAGAAACAACAGTTCCTTTTTGTGAATACTGTCCAGCGAATTCTTCATGCACCGTGCCAGTTTTATGGAAGACAGTGCCAGTATGACACAGGTCAGAAGAAGGCTGAAACAGGGGCCTGTATTCAGCGTCAGATCGTAACGCGGTTCCGCCATCCCCCATTCTGAAACGTCGCTAAAGGGCCAGTAGGTAAGTGTTTTTATCACAATTTCCGGAAAATACCACAATCCATAATGAAGCCTGGTAAATTTTCCAATATAAAACCACAGGCTGCTGCAAAGAGAAACGATCGCCCAGAACGTAACGATCAGATACATCTTTTTGCTGGCTGTCCCCTTATAAAAGACTACGACAAATAAAATCAATACCGCCAGATGGCCGGCAACGCTCCAAATATCCCCCAGCTTGCCTGTCATATGTACGGAAATATAATAGAGAACACCAAGCAGCGGGACGCAAAAGCGCCGCTTCTTAAATCTCGGCTCCAGAAAACAGCTTAAAAGATACATCAGACAGATCGTCTCCGTCAGCAGTAATAAGAAAGAGATATAATCGGACACAGAAATAAGCACTGAAAAATTTGTATATAAGCTCTCAAGACGTTCCGGTGTCATAACGTCCGGTGCCGACACGGTGTCTGTAAATGGAAAAGCGGCCTCTGAGCCGCTGTAAAGCAATGATTGATACCACATAAATGCCCCCTCTGGCAGATGATCAGGTTACAATTCTCCTGATTCTTGCTTTTCATACGTAACTGACAAATTATATCACACTTTCCCCATACTGGCGACACTCATGTTTTCCACCACGCAAAAAGGCAGCCGCCTCCTTTCAGGAAGGCAGCTGCCCAGCCGGCCCCGCAGCCAGTTCACTCGGCGTCTGCATCGGGGAAGAAATGATCCTCCAGCATCGCGCACAGCGTATGATAGACGGGAAGATGCAGTTCCTGGACGTCGGCTGTCACCTCCGCCGGCACCGCAAGGCATACGTGACTGATTTCCTTTAAGACACCCCCGGCGCTTCCGGTCAGAGAAATGACAGAAAGGCCCTTTGCTTTTGCCACCCTGGCGGCATTTACCACATTTACGGAATTGCCGGAAGTACTGATTGCCGCCAGCACATCACCGCGCCTTCCGTAGCCGTACACCTGCTGGGCAAATACCATTTCCGGGTCTACGTCATTTAAAAAGGCAGTGGACAGGGCGCTGTGCCCTGTCAGCGAGACCGCAGGAAGCGCGCCCTGCAGACGGTTTCCCAGATCTCCCAGCCCATCCTTTTCTGCGTCACTCAGCGGGCGCTTTTTATAGAATCCTTTCATCAGTTCCCCCACAATGTGGTCGGAATCTGCCGCGCTTCCTCCATTTCCACAGACCAGCAGTTTTCCCCCCTGTGAATAAGCGGTTTCCAGCAGGCCATAAGCACGTTCTATCTCCTCTTTCATGCCGCATAAAGCGGGATACCGCTCCAGAAGCCGTTTCAAATGATCCATCCTCTATTCCTCCAGCATGTTAGTCCAGACAGCCACACCGCCTTTTTTGCCCGGCACCTCCGGCAGCCGCAGAGTCTTAATTTCAAATGGCTGGAAATCCGCCTCTATGGTCTGTCTCAGAACATCAATTGTGAGTTCTGCCTTCACCGACCTGCCGGCCGTCTCATATGCCCGGAGGATCACATCTCCACTGCCGTCTTCCGCTTTTTTCAGCACTTCCACAACGATATTTTCCTGATTGACCTCCAGCAGGGAACCGGTCTGCTTAAGGCTTCCCTCATGGTACGTCTCGAACAGGGCTGTTGGCTGGCAGTTCATCATTTTTGCCCGTCTCGCGGTCGCCGCGTTTTCCCAGCTTCCGTCATGGGGATAGAGACCGTATGTAAACGTCTGCGTTCCCTGATCGACATAGACATATTCCAGGTTTTCCTGCAGCTGGTATGGCTCATGATGGGTGTAGACGGGACTCCGAAGCACGGTGAGCGCCGCCGTCTTTCCTGCTACACTGCCTGCAAATTTTCCGTCATTTAAGATGGACAGCCCATTCATGGAAGTCTCCATGCCAGGGTTCGTTCCCTCCAGATCCATCCACATCTGCATCGGGTACTCTTCACCGTCCGGCTCTCTCTGTTCCACCCCATATGGGATTTCCCAGCTGGTCCGTAAGTAGTTCATATTCATTGGGAACTGAAGCTTTAACATAGCCAGTTTTTCACGCCAGTCTACCGTAGTCTTAACCATAATATAATCCAGATCCTGGAAAACAGAGAAATCCTGAATCATTCTGGAGACGCCGTAAACGCTGGTTACACGGAATACGCACTTAACTGGACCACTCTCGATCAGACGCACAGAGATGGCTTTAAACCGGCCGATTTCATCGTCAAAAATCCGCACTGCATGAGACCAGGTATCGCTCTCATCCCTGATAACAACCGGGACTGCCGCCGGACCGGAGAAATACTCCGTACCGTCGCTCTTTTTCAACAGTGAGGTAATATATCCTGATTCCGGATCAAGGGTGAGCTTAAACCACTTATTTTCTGCACTGCACTCCGATGCAGTCACCTCCGGAAATGTCTCCGCCTTCTCCCTGACTGCAAACCGGTACGTCCTCCAGCCCAGGGAAGGAAGATCCGCCACAAAGCAGATACGGCATCTGCCCTGCAGAGATGCGCTGGACTGCACCAGCTGATAGGGAATCTGGTTCCCTTGCTCGTCCAGCAGCACCGTTCCCTCCTGAAACGTCCAGGATTCTGCCTGTACCTCGGCCTTCGCCTCAAACGCATTCGGATTCACCACGACAAGAGGCTTCATCCCCTCTTCCATCGGAATATTTATCTGCCAGGACAAGGACTGAACAGCACTGTTTAAACCTCTTCCCGCAATGTGAAGCGCATAGCCGTAATCCTCTGCGGCATCCTCATACGACTCCCGCAGGCTGGTACCTGCCAGAATATCATGGAACTGGTTGAACAGCACGCTCTTCCAGGCTTTCCGATACTCCTCTGCCGGATATTTTCCGCCGGCAAGGAGCCCTGCCATCACGGAAACGCGCTCCGCCATAAGCAGGCGCATCTCCGCCTCCCGGTTTAACGCCTTGACTCTCGATTCTGCACTGTAGCAGCCGCTGGAATGATGGAACAGTCCTCCGCAGACCACAGGTAAATCCCTCCCGCTCTTTTTCACGTCCTCAAAATATTCATTAGGGGAAGACAGCTTAAGCACAGGCAGATCGGGTCTGGCATCCATCTGGTGAATACTGTCGATATTTCTCTTTGTAGGACCGCCTCCATGATTGCCGACACCGTAAAAGCACATGATACCGCCTCCGGAATTCTTAATCTCACCGGCGCACCGTCTGACATGTTCTTCAATCTGGTCGGGCCAGGTGCAGTATTCAAAGGGAAGCCGAAACGCATGCACTGACGAACCATCGGCGGACTTCCAGTCAAAGGTTTCTCCTGCAATCCCCTTTTCGTGGCGGCCAGGGCGCATGAATACATAACTGTCCATTCCGCATTTCTTAAGGATCTGCGGAAGGTTCCCGTTATGGCCGAAGCTGTCGACATTATAACCGCAGACTGACTTCACACCAAATTTCTCCTCAAAATACCTCTGTCCATAAAGCCCCTGTCTCACAAAGGATTCCCCGCAGGGAGCGTTGCAGTCCGGCTCAGTCCACCAGCCGCCCACGATCACCCATCTGCCCTCCTTCACCCGCATGCAGATCTCCTCAAACATGGCGGGATCATTTTCTTCTACCCACTCATAATAAGCGGCAGAACTGCCGGTAAAGATAAAGTCGTCGTATTCCTTCATCCGGTCCAGTACGGATTTAAAAGTTGCCTTCACCTCCTGCAGTCCCTCCTGCCACCGCCAGAGCCAGACAACATCAATATGAGCATTTCCTATCATGTATAATTTTTTATCTTTCTCCATTCTGATCCCTTTCCTCTTCCCATTCCAGTAAATTCACCGTTTTTATGTTTCTGCCTTCCCGGTCCGTTTTGATGGTCTGTATCTCATAATGCCCGATTTTCAGGGAATACACATTTCCCATGAGGAACAGGTGATAGTCCGTATCTTCTCCCTGCAGTTCCAGAAGCCGTATGATGAAGCCATCGTCATCCTCCGCCTTCTTCACAACCTGCACCGCCACATTATCCCGGTCAGTTGCTGCAAAAGAAGAGAGAACGGAATTCCGGCCGCTCCTGGTAAGCGGCATGTGCGCGCTGTCCATGAGATACTCATAAGAACCGTTCGCTTTCTCTGCAATGCGGTACAGCTCAGATGCAGGAAGCCGCTCCCCGTGAGGCCTTAACAGTAAGTGATACGCCTGTGTTCCGATATCCATATATTCATAGCTCTCAATTTCGTTCTCCCAGTCAGGACTGCTGCCCTGGGCGTAAATAGCACTCCGGGCCACGGTTATCTGTGTTCTGCCCTCTGTCAGATTAAATGCATATTTTCCGTCATTGGCGACAGCGAGTCCACAGCCTCTTTTATCCGCCACATCGAGAAAACGCTGCATACTATATTCCCCGTCATCCGCTTCATGCACTCTCTCCACAATTCCATACGCGGTCTCCGCTCTGGTCGCGATGCAGTCTTCCCCGGTCGGATAGGCAGCCTTTAAGAGTGCGCGCGGCTGCGTAAAGCACAGCCGGTTCTCTACCCGGAGCTCTCGTTCACCGGCTCCCAGAGTATAGAGCTGCTCCAGCCTCGCCCCCTCATAAGTAAGCCTGACCCGGATGGCCTCCCGGATCTTTCCGCTCTCCACCTTGTCGATGGATTCCAGACGGAATGATACGTTTCTGTCCTCGTAACGCCTTCCCTGCAGACCGCCCCACGCGTCCCGCTCGTCCACATACAGCCGGACCGAAGCCGGGCCTTTTAAGGCGTCGTATCCTGTGGTTCTATCCATCAGGACACACAGCATTCCCGTTTCCTTATCAAATTCGGCCCGTAGAAACTGGTTTTCCAGCGTATAGGGATCCGGATTATCAATTTCCATCTTCTGATTAAACCCAAGAGACGGGGCCTCTTTAGAAAGCCGGTATACGGCATAACCGCAGGAGGGAACCGATGCGTAAAAGACGATGCGGCGTCTGCCTCCCAGCACCGTGTGGCGGACTTTGGCCGCAGTATGAATTCTCTGGTACGGAACCTCATTCCCGAAAGGATCTGACACCTTAAGAGGGCTCTGGCAAAACCATTCCAGCTCCACCTCCACGCAGTCGGAAAAGTCCTTGCCATGAGGATTGAACAGGAACAGCGGATATCCCTCGCCGCTGGTATCCAGACTGTTCACGATTCTCTGTTTTGCCGTCTCTCTGATGAAAGCGGCTTTCGCGCATACCGCCGATAACTGCATCACCGCTTCCTCCCGTGCAGGCTTAATGGTGGTGCCGCCCATGGTGTCATGAAACTCATTGAAATGCAGCGTGTTCCACAGCGCCTCTATCTTCCCGGTTTCTTCCGGCCACACTCCTGTCTGCGCAGCCGCCATGGCCAGATATGTGTCGGCCGCTATGAGCCGGCCCTCCGCAAGGCGGTTCAGACGCTTAAATTCCGAATCATTGGAATAGCAGCCCTCATTTATTCGTTCAAACGGTCCCTTTCTCACAGGCAGTTCCCAGTCCCTGATATCTTTCAAAAACTCCCCAAAGGAAGAAAAATGCAGATCCGCTCCGTCAAAGTCCTCCATCTGTTCACGGATCGTCTCGATATTCTCGATCGTCGGTCCTCCCCCGTGATTTCCAACGCCATAGCAGCAGACCATTCTGTCGTATCCCTTGGTTCGTTCCAACGTATCATCTATATTTTTCAGAGTAGGCTCTCTGAACCAGGTGGTGTACTCCGCCGGGAGACATATGGCATTCACACTGCTTCCATCCGGACTTTCCCACCGAAAAACCGGGGTATTCAGCCTGGGGCGCATGAACACATAGGAATCCATGCCGCTTTTCTTCAATATCTGCGGAAGGTTTCCGCTGTGGCCAAAGCTGTCTACATTGGAGCCAATCCGGCAGATATCTCCGAAACGGTCTTTTAAATAGCGCTGGCCGTACAGGCCGTGGCGGGCAAACGCTTCTCCGCAGGGCAGAAGACAGTCCGGCTCGATAAACCAGCCTCCGGTTATCTCCCACCTGCCCTCCAGAACCCGCTGTCTGATCTCCTCCAATAAATCGGGCAGCAGCTTTTCAATCCACTGAAAGAACGCTGTGGATGTGGAGGTAAATTTGTATTCGTCAAACTCCCGCATTCTGTCCAGCGCAGACTGATACGTAGCCTTTACCTCCTGCATCCCCTCCTCCCACTCCCAGAACCATACCGGGTCAATATGGGAATTTCCTATCATATAGAGCTGTTTTTTCTCCATCACGCCTCCGTACACACTCACCATGTTTTTTCTGTTCTGTCGAAACTCCCTTCTTCTACGGCTTTCCGTCCCATCTCCGCAGATTTGCGGATCGCCAGACAGCGAACCGTGCTCAACTGCTTCAGGCCTTTTATCCCCTCTTCCGCTCCCAGCCCGGCTAACGCCCGGTAAAGCAGGAGCAGCAGTGTCTGAAGGCGTTCCGCCAGCAGCGATACCTGATTTTCTTCCCGCAGCGCTTCTTCAAATTCAGGCAGTTCCGCCAGTTCCCTCAGCAAAGGGATGAATTCCGTACGGCCGCTTCTCTCGGCCGCATAGGCAAAGCATTCCAGATAGGAATACGTCCCTTTTCTGATATCCATGTAATCCCGTTCTTCCTTTTTCAGCGCTTCAAACACCAGGCAAAATGGTTCCATGGAAAATCCAGTCCCCCATGACAGCAAATTTAAGTCATACACGAGCTCCGGCATTACCCCATGATCCGGCAGAAGCTGCGCACACATCACAGATCCTTCTCTCACCGGCAGACAGGGAGCTGTCTCCTTTATCTTTCTCATAATAGCCTGCTGAATCTCTTCCATATCATCCCCGCAGCCATGAAACAGCGCCATCCGTTTCAGAGCCTCCAGTGTTCCGCAATCCCCCCCGTTTTCCTCCTCCTCCAGTTCCTGTATCCGCTTCCGGATACAGGGCAGCACCCTATCACTATCACCGCACGCAAGAGCCAGAAGAGGACTTATCTCCGTCTCTTCATACGTAAATGGAACATCAATCCAGTGTGTGCGGCTGTCCCCCGTTACCTGTTCCGCATAAAATGTAAAGTCAGGATTGTCTCCGCCGTCACATGGATACCGGAGTTTCCCGGGAAGAGTCAGCTTGTCTCCCGTCGCCGCCCTGATCCATTCTCTCCTCTGCGGAGTGGGGAGCTCTTCAATCAGACAGCCTTCAAATACCGCCCTGGCCGCAAGCAGCCCCAATACCGCCCCCTGATGCATCAGGTCCGGCTGCATACGCAGTCCGGGAAAAGCGTTGTGGGTAGCGGAGACTGCCTTTCCCGCCACATATAAGCCCTCCAGGACACCCCCCTCCAGGTGCATCGGGATCAGCGCCCTTAAGGGAAGCTGCATTTTCACCTGAGGCGGAAGGTAGCCGCAGTATACCATATCTGCATCCAGCTTTCCTTTTGGATCATAGTTGGAAAAGAAGGTGCAGATACCGTCGTCATACGTCCGGAACATGCATAAATCCCGCAGATCGATTACTTTTTCCCCTATGATATGGCGGCTCTCACGCATACTCACATAAGCCCCATGGTCAAACGTCCCTTCCCCTCTCAGCCTTCCAAGAACGGTAAACCGGGTCATGTCCTCCGGGTCAGCTGCCATCACCATAGACGAAAAATTATTCCGGTATCCGTCTGTTCCCGTGTATTGAGCCAGAGAAGCCCAATAAGTAAAACAGTCACGGCCGGAGCCGTAGACCGTCTTCGCTCCGGCATAATACGCCAGATCCCCATCACCGGTCGCATCGATGACCAGCGCCCCACACAGAGTCTGTTTTCCCGCATGCCCCGCGGTTTTTACGCCGCATACGCGTTTCCCCTCTTTCACCACATCATAGGCAATCTGCCCGAATACCACGACCACACCAGCGTCAAGACACAGCTTCAGCAGTACGTATCCCCTGACTCCCGCATGAAAATCGTCATGCTCACTCCACAGCCCTGGTCCTCTCCTGATTCCAAGCTTACGCTCGATCCGGTCCGTCTCCCGATCAATTTCTTCCACATCTCTGTAACGATTTCCAAACCAGTAGGTACTGACGCCTCCTAATGTGGAGGTTCCTCCCAGGTCGTACTGCGGTTCGATCAGAACCGTCTCTGCACCGCCCCGGGCGGCATACAGGGCCGCCATGGCTCCGGCAGTGCCGCCTCCTGCTATGATCACGTCAAAATGTGTCCTTGTCAGCTTTGTACTGGCAAGGAAGCCGTCTCCCGCCCGCAAAGCAAACCGCCCCAGATTGAGCGCCGGATTTTCCGCCTTTGACCGTCCAAAGGCCTGGAGCAGTTTTCTTCGTCCGGCGAGCAGATTCTCTGCTTCCGTTTTCGCCGGATTCCAGAGAAACGGCGCCTTCAGGATTCGGTTTTCACCGGTAGTCTCATCGGTTATCCAGGCGGCATAAGCGGTCTTTTCCGAATCCTTCGCCAGTCCATAGACCTCATGATATTGGCACCGGACTCCATACAGCCCTCCCTTGGAGGCAAACCTTACCTCAATGCCTTCCTTCTTTGCAGGGACCGCATCCACAAAATATAATCCGTATAAGAAGGCCGCTCCCTGTTCGCGGCATAACTGCTCCAGATACTTTTTATATCCATCCGGATGCAGATAACCGTTCTCCCACAGCGAATCCGGGAAAAATGCCCTCCATTCCGTCCTGCTTTCACAGTTTAAAAAACTGCCTATATCTGCGGCCAGAAATGTCTCCTCCACCGCCAGCAGAACCGATTTTCCCTGTTGTGCCAGATAAACAGACCGTTTTACCGCCTCCAGCGTATTGCCGGTTATCAGATAGGTGGTCTCTCTCCACCGATTAGCAGACATTTAGATCCAGTATCTTCTCCACGCCCTTATGGTCCAGATAGGTGATCACAAAGGAATGATCCTTAAGGTTCGCCTTTAAGTCCGCCCGGTACTGCCCCTCCTTCCAGGAAATCCACAGATACTCGTCCGGTGCATCGTGAACCGTCATCTCTCCGTCAAACACGGGATATTCATTTCGGAACTGCATCATTACACACAGATTCTTTACGACCGGCTTCTCCACCAGCCGGTCAATCTCTTCTATTGTATAATTATGTCTGCTGATGTTCCGGTCATAGTTGGTTCGCTCCATCAGCTCATAATCATTTTCCCCTGCCAGAAGCCCCATATAGTAAACCTGAGGAATCCCCGGTGTAAAAAACTGAATTGCCCGGGACAAAAGGTAGCTGTCATCCCGTTCCCCCACCGCTGAATAGTAGGAGCAGTTAATCTGATACACCACCTTTTCGCCGCTATTTCCGCTGCTGTAATCCCATTTAAAATTAGCCCCATACTGTTCAGTCTGACGGACCACGGCCTGAAGCTCCTCCGGGGAGAGTAAATCCACGACATCCACGGTTCCCAGCCCGTCATGGGTATCCAGCGTCGTCTGCTGATTTCTGGGACAGATGGAAAGCCAGTGCCTGAGTCTGGCGCTGCTGCCTGAAAAGAGAGTATGGAGCACCATGACCGGCAGGACAAAATCGTAAACTGCATAGCCATGTTCTGCAATTTTAAGCTGCACGGTATAATGGTCATGAATCTCCGGCAGCATGGGGATCCCCTTCTCATCCAGCACACGCTGAATCCGATCCATCATCTCCCATATCTCAGGCTCCAGGAAAAAGCAGGTGGTTCCCACCTTTTTCGTGGCAAAGGCAAATGCGTCCAGCCGCAGCTGGGAGAGCCCCTGGTCCATCAGAAAACGCAGCGTGCTTTCCACGTAATTCCAGGCCGCTTCGTTTTGCAGATCCAGATCCATCTGTTCCTCATCAAAGGTACACCAGATCTTTTCCGTGGTCCCGTCCCGAAATGTGATTTCTTCACAGGGTGCGCATGGCTTCCGTTTATTGAGTAAGTCCACTTCTGCCTCCGTTGGCTCCCCGCCCGGCCGGAACTTACAGAAACGCAGAAACATATCCGCATATTCCGATTCGTCATGTTTTTCAACAAAATCAAGAAATTCCGGACTTCTCCTGGACAGATGGTTGATCATGAAGTCAAACATCAATTCGTAATCACCGGCAATATCCTTTATGTCCTCCCAGGTACCAAAGGCTTTATCCACCTCCCGGTAATTGATCGGTGCGAATCCCCGGTCTCCGGAGGACGGGAAGAAGGGCAGAATATGAATGGAATGAATCTCCCTTCTGAAATACCGGTCTATCACTTCCTTCATCTCTTTTAAGTTCTTACCAAAGCTGTCGGCGTATGTAATCAGCATAATTTTATTTTTCATCGTATCATTTCCTTATCTGTAAAAGTCATCGTAGGCTTTCATTCCTACCGAAACAGCCGCGTAGTCCCCAATCATCTCTCCCAGGGTAGCCGGTACAATCTTGCAGACTCTTCCCGAGGCGGCCAGGGCTTCTCTGGCAATCACGGCCTGCATTCCCGGCTCAAGGGCCTCCTTCTGTCTGGCGTAAATACTGCCCAGTACGATCAGATCGGAAGAG
>ERZ506775.475-NODE-475-length-19375-cov-4.75626_pt1 | contig 19375 bp, 18 predicted proteins | sample MGYA00513980_ERZ506775 | MGnify/ENA metagenome assembly ERZ506775 | reverse complement strand
TTTTTCATATATTATTTCTTTTTATATTATATAATAAATTTATTAAAAAGTGAAATGAATTTAAAGAAGTAAATAGAATTATTGAGCCTTTATCCCAGTAATAATAAAAATCGTATAAATGTATGACAAAAAATATTTGTGTTTCATATGTATAGACCTCGATTAAAAAAATAATCTATAAAAATAATTCTACGTAAATTTTAGTATGCTGAAAATTCATATATGTTGGTGTATTTATGTATAACGGCGTTTGAAAGTATGCCTGTTCAGGCAACTCAATTAGACGTTGAGCAGTCAAATGCAGTAATTATAGAACCAACAGAACAGAACCACTGGCAAAACTTGTATAGTCGCCACTTAGAACATCTACTTTTTTAAAACAGGGGATGTTGTCAATGTCAATTAACACATCAGTATGGATGGGTAGCTGTTGATTATGTTAGAAGTACAGAAGAATAGTAAAATCATACTGGAATTAAACACTAAAATTGTATTGTACTCATTTGTACAATTGCAATAAATAAAAAAGAGGAGGAGACTAATGAAAAATAAAATCAGAAGCGGAACAATTTAAAACGCCGCATAGAACCTATAATAGTCAATTATCAGATACTACTTTATGTAGTGTTAGGAAATTATGCGGAGATGATAAGTATAATGTATCATCAGGTAAAAGTTAAGAATAGGAGGGGAAAATATTGAATAAAACATTAAAAAAATTTTCGGTTGGTATACTTTCAACGTCTTGTGTTTTTGGTATGATGTTTGCAACTTCGGCAAAAGAGGTGAAAGCAACACCATATTCGTTTTATAGAATTACAAGTTATGCATTTTCGACAGGTACAGATGTGAATATGGGATATCGAACTACGGCTGAAGATTCCAATAATACAGGTTATTATGAGAGCCAGTCTTTGGGAAGTGTTAATTATACATGGCGTTTATATCTTACAGATAGAAGTACTCAGGCAATGCAATATGTTAATGGAGTAGGAGAGACCCCGACATATGGAAAGTTGTATTCACAATATCGTGCAAAAGGCAATGCTTTTTGTTACAAAGCTGCCAGTTCACATACTGGGAATCCATTGACATTGATTGGCGAATTTGAAACCGCTGAGTAGACTGTAAGGAAAAGTGTCCCAAAACACAAAAGATTTGGTTTTGGGACACGATATTATGAGGTGCTGATAGTGAAAAAAAGGAACAGAAAGCTTAAGCTTTTAACTATACTTATTAGTACGATTTTTTGTTGTGGATGTGAGAACAAAGAACCTCTATATATGCATCTAAATAATCCTGAAACAGAAGTTACACTGGAAGAGTACAAATATTATATAATTACAAAAGCGATTGACGATGAGCGAAACAAGGAATGGTTTGATGTAAAACCTACTAAAGTCATAGGGAAAGAAAAGGATGATTTAATGCATTTAGTGAATTCTTTTCTTAGCGATCGATATAATTGGCATAGAGAAATAAATCCAGAAAAATTTGGTAATTCAAATAAAATATATACGCAGCGTTTTATTAATGAGATGGAAACATGTGATTTAAATAAATATATTCCATATATCGTAAATGAATATAAGCTGACGTCTATTATTAATTATGCCTCGATTATGCCTTGCGATTATGTGCAAAAAGAAAATGTTAATAATCAAAATAGGTATAGACTTTATATAGATATAAATTTGAATGTAAAAGCATCATCTGAAAATAAATATTTTGAAAATGATTTGTATATAGAAGGAAGTAATTCAGTTTCATTTTGGGTTTTTATAAAAGAAGAAAAAAAAGAATTGAAAATTGATGGTTGGTATGAAATGATACATGGTGCACAAAAAAATTTCATTATACCTTATTGGAGTAAAAACTATGCTAAGGATGATACAATATAAGCTATATAGTATGCCTTTGTGGCGTAAAATATTATTTATAATTGTTATTTTTATATTTATAAATATTGATATAAGATTATATAAAGGACTAGAATTTACATTGTTGGAATTTATCGTTATGCACTTTAACGATGCTAAAACAATAGATTATTTTTATTTGATGATTATAATGATATTAAGTGCTGATGTTTATAATGATGCTCAAAACACTTTTGAAGATATGATTATATTAAAAAGTGGAGGAAGGAAAAAATGGTTTTACAAAATCAGTATTTATATTATTTGGATATCTTTTATTATGGTATGTATTTATTTAGCAGTCGCATGTATTGTGGGTATAATGGAAGGATATAGAGGCTTTTTTATTGATAGACAGTTTCCAGAACTAAAAAGTTTACAGAACTTTCAAGTGATAGGTGAAATAATACTGCTTACAGGACTTAGAATATCATTTCTTAATATTATGATTTTTTGTGTCAACCTAATATGTAAGAATAATCCTATGGGATTTATAATGGTATTTATTGTGTCGATTGTAGACAGATTTTTTTATGAGTCTTTTGATATTTTGTTACCATTAGGTGTTACACCTATAGAAAATACAAGGATAATATATACAGAGGCCGTCGCACCGATGGCATTTGATTCTAAACGTTTTCCTATAAGTGATTCAATTTTATATTGGATATTTGGTATTTTTATCGTTATGACGATTTTATATTTTATAACAATGAAAAAAGATTTTTTTGCTAAAAATGTAAAATACTAAGAGAGTGGTGGTGTTAAGCTAAATGAAGATTCTAAAAATTTCTAATTTGACAAAAATAATGAAAGGTTCTGTAGTGTTGAATAATATAAATTTAGAAATTGATAAGCCAGAAATAGTAGGCATAGTTGGTGCAAATGCATCAGGTAAAAGTGTATTATTTAAGTGCATTACGGGTTTGTTTACAAGTGACCAGGGACGAATTGAAATCTTGGAATGTGATATTAATAAGAATGATAATTTACATGAATTAGGAGCATTAATTGAATATCCTTCATTTATACCGAATTTTTCAGGATATAAAAATTTATATTTGTTGTCTTTATTTAATAAAAAAGTTGTTAAGAAAGATATTATAGAATGCATGAAAGAACTGAGCTTAGATCCTGATGATAAAAAAGTTTTAAAAAATTATTCTTTAGGTATGAGACAAAAATTAGGGATAGCGGCTGCTGTTATGGAAAAGCCTAAATTAATACTTTTGGACGAACCTACAAATAATTTGGATGAAGAAAGTGTTGTGGTTATCCATAATTTGATTAGAAAATTAAAAACAGAAAATGGCTCTGTTGTTTTAATGACAAGCCATAATAATGAGGACATAGAAGTTTTATGTGATCGTATATTGGAATTGAAAAATGGATATTTAGTAGAAAAGAATGGTGATAAAAGTTATGATAAGTACTTTGACAAAATGTAACCTTTATCGGGTCATTGCAAGGAAAGAGACCTATGTTGCAATCTTAATAATTATAGTAAGTTCTATTTGTACGTTGAAAAGAAATAGTATTTTATATTCGTTGAATGCTATGGATCATATTGGCGTGTTGAATATGTTTATTTTTTCTTGCATCAAGAATAATGGAATTATGTCTGTATGTGCACCATTTGTAGTCATGTTAGTATACCCTAATATTATTTTTGAAGACATACAAAATAGATATTTTGATCAGATACGTTTAAAGGTATCTAATGAAAAATTTTATTTAATTCAAATTTTCGAATCTTTTATTATATCAGGTGGTATTTATGTGATGGCCCATTTAATTACACTATTTTTATATTATTGTATATCACCAAAGGATTCGGTTATGGTAACCTTTCTAAATGGACCATTCTCAAATGTTTATTATAGATCACTGACATTATACTGTGTTTTATTTATTGTTCATTCATTTTTATTCGGAGGAATAATAGGAATTCTAGGTATGGGATTAGCGATGAATTTGCATAATAAATGTATTTTATGGACATTGCCTACACTGTTGTACTATTTAGGCTTTTATTTTTTTATTTTATTTCCAGACAATATGCAATCAGTTATGATATATATAATACCTTTATTGCCTTATGAAATTACAACATATGATATTCCAGTTGGTGTACATATATCGCAGTTGTTTATAATTACACTGGTTGGATTTATATTAATATGGATTGGTATTCAGCGTTATGATAGTAGTTTTAAGTGCAAAGGAAATGATAGCAAAGGTAAAATCAGGGAGGAGACAGCAAAATGAAAAAATCATTTACAGCCGCAATATTAAGCCTTGTACTTATCAGCCTCACCGGCTGCCAGGAAACACCAAAAGAAGATCTTGTCAAGAATAAAAAAGAACAGGATTTGGAGCAGGAGATGAAGAATAATGCTCAGAAGACAGAACAGGATTCTGCCGGGACAGCAGAGAATCTGGCCTCTGTTCCGGCACATTATCAGTATGAAATGGAAGCGGACGGCGTGGCCGTACAGGTGGACGCGGATGTACATATTCCGGATACAGATAAAATCATCAGTGAAAAAGTCAAACCATCAGAAATGACACAGGAACAGATAGAAAATACGATCCATTATTTTGCCGGGGATACAGCCTGTTATCCTTTGGGCGCAGTGACATCGAAGGAGGAGCTTATGGATGAGATTATTTCACTCAGACAGGAGATAGCGCTGCTGGAAAGCGGGGAACAATCCGCTATAAACGAGGGAGATGGAACGCCGGAAGAACAACTCGCAGAATTAAAGGCGCAATTAAAGAAATCTGAAGAATTATATGACTCTGGTACAGAGGAAGGGGAGGCTGCGCCTGTTTCCATTCAGGGCATTACCTTTGATGAGAACGGTTCCATTGAGCTTCAGAGTGATTTGGGAAGGGCAGAGGCAGCCCGCATTTTCCTTTATAAAGATGCTGACAGGGGAGACAGGGTAGAATTCATGAATTACAGCCCTGCATACAATGCAGTGGAGGGAGAATGGTCGGCAGATATCTCCCGGGAGGAAGCAGTCAATAAAGCGCAGGAAGTGATACAGACCCTGGAACTGGGGAATCTGGAAGTTATGGGGATAGAGGAGAAAGCCCAGGTTGTGGATGGAAATATTGTAGGGTATTACGACATCAGTTATAAAAGGAAGATGGGCGGAATAGAAAATTTCTATCTTCAGGAAAAAGCATCTGTGCAGACAGACCAGGCAGAAACACCGGAAGAATACAGTGCCCATATGGAGCAGACAGAGGACCATATACAGGTGGATGCATCAGGTGTCATCGGCATGAATGTAACTATGCCGCCCCAGGTAATGGAGTGCGTAAATGAGGATGTTTCCATATGCAGCTTTGACCAGGTGAAAGAATTTCTGGCCTCCAATATTATGAACAAATCATGGAAAGCGCCGGGAGAGAAGACTTATCTGAAGATTACCCAGATCTATCTGTCTTACATGTATGTGGTAAATAAAAACAACAACCGGGAATATCTGACCATTCCGGTTTGGGATTTCTGCGGCTATGCCTATTGGGAAAGCATGCCGGAAAATTCCGTTTATAATCTGGAAAAGACAGATAAAGAAAGTATCTATAAAACCACGTACCTTACGATCAATGCAGTAGACGGGAGCATTATCAGCAGACAGGCAGGGTACTGACAGAATCACAGGCGGGAAATCATATGAGATATATACGGGCGGAACTGATTCGTGTTTTGGAACATAAACGTTTTTACAGAGTTAATTTCCTGGTGATTTCAGCCATGCTGCTGCAGGCAGAAAGTATTTGCCGTCTGGCAGAAGAAAAAGAACGGCTCGCCCGTGGATACTGGCTTCACCTGGTTAATTTGACGATCCATGATCAGCGTACGGTTTTGTTTTTTGCTGTTGTCAGCGGAACGGTATATGCGGCAAGTCTCAGAGAGGATTTTGAGAGCAGATTTTATTATCCCTGCTTTTGCCGCGAAAGGCGGATGGATTATATAAAAGGTAAGATTGCCGTCAATTTTTGCGCGGTCAATTTGCTCTTTATAACGGCCTGTTTCTTATGCGCTGTAAAACAATTCCTGTTTTTAAGCCCGCAGGAGATTTTACCCGGAGAGATTGGAATTATGGAATCCGTTAGAGGGATATTATCCGGTGGGATCACGTATCTGTTGTACAACTTTTTTTGGAGCAGCTTTGCCATGACAGTGTCTTATACCATGAAAAGCATGTATCTGTCTTATCTGGCACCCTTTATTGGATTTTATATTCTTGTTATTATGAACCAGCGCTTTTTTAAAGACCTGAAGATAGTAAATCCTTATTTATGGGTTCTGAAAGAACAAGAATGGTACGGGGGCAAATACGGTCAGTGGCTATTCCTTCTTCTTTTGTGCGCTGCTGTTAATTCGATTCTTGCTGTCATTGTATATAAGAGGTACGGAAATGATTAAAATAAAGCAGACAGGTATGGTAGTGGCCTTTTATTTTCGGCTGTGGAGACATAATTCCAGAGTATGGACTGCTTTCTGCCTTAATTTTATTATCTGCTATATCCTGTTGGGCAGAATACTGGATTTTTCAGAACAGCATCAAACAACCATGCAGATTTTTGAACCATTTATCTGGACCTTTGATGACAGCTATGCTGTTCTTTTGATCTCAGTGGTTCTGTTGCTGCTGTTTTCCGATGTCCCATATCTGGGCAAGGAGGTACCTTATCATCTCATGCGTATGAGTAGGAAAGTGTGGCTGGCAGGTCAGGTACTTTATGTGATTTTGGGTACAGGGATTTATATGGTGCTCATATTGCTTTCAACGGTAATAATCTGCGGGCAGCGCTGTTTTACAGGAAATAAGTGGAGTGAGACAGCAGTGAAGCTGGCCTTTTCAGATGCAGGTGAAACCTTATCTTTGGCATCTTCTGCCAGAACTATAGAAATGTCACGGCCGTTTCAATGTATGGTAATCATATTCACTTTGATTTTTCTATATTCTTGTCTCATGGTGTTTTTTATGTTTGTATTTAGGATCATACTGTCAGATACAGCGGGGATGGCTGCAGGTATCGTTTTTAACCTTTATGCAGTGCTTCTGAGTCCGGAACTGATCGGAGAATTGTTCCATATCAGCGAACAGGACCGGTATAAACTGTACGTGATCGCAGGATGGGCATCCCCTTTGAGACAGGCCACTTACCATCTGCATAATTTTGGGTATGATGAGCTGCCGTCTGTCGGGCAGAGCGTTTTGTATGCTTCTGCGCTCTTGCTTTTACTGCTGCTTCTGGCTCTTAAAGGTATGCGGAAATATAATTTTAATTTCGGAGGGACCCTGGAGAATTGAGTGAAGATATTATTATCATTGAGAATGTCTGCAAATCTTTTCGGGATGAACAGGTATTAAAAAATATTACATATACACTAAAGGCCGGGAAGATATATGGCCTGATCGGAAATAACGGAAGTGGTAAGACGGTTCTGTTGAAATGCATCTGCGGCTTTTTGATTCCTGATTCCGGAAAGATTTTCGTCAGGGGAAAGCAGATCGGCAGGGATGTGGACTTTCCTGAAAATATTGGTGCCATAATAGAAAGCCCCGGTTTTCTGCCGAACATGACGGGAATGAAAAATCTCCGTATCCTGGCGGCACTCAACGGAAAAATAAATAATGGTGACATCAAAAATGCTATCTGCAAGGTGGGGCTTGACCCGAATCTGAAAAAGAACGTGGGGAAATATTCTCTTGGTATGCGCCAGCGTCTGGGGATTGCCCAGGCCATTATGGAAAACCCGGATATTCTTATCTTGGACGAGCCGTTTAACGGTTTGGATAAAAAAGGGATTGAGGAAATACGCAGACTGATACAGGAGCTGAAGCAGGAGGGAAAAACAATTCTGCTGGTCAGCCATAATCAAAAGGATATTGACATTCTGTGCGATGAAGTCTGTGAAATAGACAATGGACGTCTGGAGGTGTTGACAAAATGAAAAAAAGCATAATCCTGGCAGGAATCCTTATGGGGATTCTGTTTGGAAAGTCAGTTATGGCAGCCGTGCCCGACACGTTTTCAGCGTCCGTGCTTACGGAACAGGCAGAAGATAAAGAGCAGGAAGTACCGGACCAGGAAGATAACGCAGGTGTGGAGTTGTATATAGATAACCAGACGGTATACGAGGGGATGAATACCTCCTACAGCAATGGGTACATACCAATAGAAGAAGAGAACAGTGTTGAAATCATACTGCCTCTTTTAAACAGAGGTAAGATTTTAAATAAAGAGATTCGGGTGAGTCCAAATATAGGTGATACACAGGGAAATCCCTTTGTGTATAAGAATTATGACATGCGTATAAAGGAAGAAAAAATACAGGTTACCGGAACAGATGAAAAGAAGTCTGTATATTACGTGAAGCTGACGCTGGAATTAAAGCAGGAGAGAAAAGGCGGCACTTTTCCTGTGATCTGGGAAATCTCAGGAGAAAGTACAGGGGGTGAGAAGTTTGCTCAGACTTTCACCACTTATGTGAATATTTCCGAAAAGAAAGAGGAGGAAATGACAGAGGGGGAGGAAGTCCCGGAACACGGAGAAGAGAATGAACCGACAGACCCGGAAGGAAACGAAATGGATTTTCAGGGAGGACAGCAGGAGGAAAGCGTACCGCAGGAAGAGACTGAGAAGAAGAAAGAGTCCCCTAAACTGCTTCATACAGGAACAACCTGCGACAAAGAAGAAATCATCCCCGGAGACAGCGTATCCTTACTCCTGCAGTTTCAAAATATGAACGAAAAGGAAGGTATCCATAATGTCAGCCTTACCGTTTTAAGTCAGGAAAAGAACATCTCCATTTTAAATGAAAGTACGGTCTGGTATTTTGAAAGTATCAGGTGTAAGGAGGTCATTGAGATTCCTGTGAAGGTGCTGATCCAGATGGGGATAGAGACAGACGCTTTTACTCTTCAGTATAAGGCTTCTTATGAAAATTCGGAGGCTGAACCGCTGACAGAGGAGGGAACAGTCACTGTTAAAATACGGAAAACACCTAAAATCACTCCGGAGATAACAAAACCGAATAAGAAGATCTATGTGGGGGATGCCATTGCGATCAAGGGAAACTTTATGAACACAGGAGCAGGGAAAGCTTACAATGTGACAGTTTCCGCAAAAGCGGATGGTCTGAGACTCCAAAACACCCTGTTTATCGGAGAGATAGAGAGCAGGGACGCTGCTGCCTGCGACGGTATTTTACTGGTGGACGGCAGGGAAGGCAAGGAAAAATACGGAGAGATAAACGGTGTGTACCGCATTTGCTACAGTGATGAATCAGGGGAGGAATATACGGAAGAAATCCCATTCACGACAGAGCTGCAGCCTCCGATACTGCTTTCGGACACCGACAAGAAGGAGGAGGGGCAGAACATGTCGGTACAGTGGTGGGTGACCATAGGATTACTGGCTGAGATCATACTGATCTGTCTGGTTTATTTTATAAAAAAGGTTAAGAAAACGCATGGTAAGTGAGTGGAGTTATATCGGCAGACAATGCTATGAGAGAAGCTGCTGTAAATGGATACTGCTCTTTTTTTCCATTCTGTTTGCGGTTGCTGTGGTACTGCCGAAGGAGCAGTATAAAATAATAGGAGCTGCTTACAAAAAACAGGAAGTCTGGATCGTAAATTGTCAGATATCACAGGAAGCGGTGGAAGAAATAGAAGGATGGAAGGATATAGAAACCGTATATCCTCTCTGTAAACTGCAGGCAAGCCTGAAGTCAGGGGAAGAAAAAAAGGATTTTGACTTATATGGTATCAGCCGGAATTATGATTCTGATATAGCAGAGGATACCATATTTCTGCCGGAAAAATGGGGACTATTAAAATCAGGAGCTGTCGGTCAGGCCGTTTTTTCAGTGGGAAAAGGAACATACATGCAAAAGGATTACATGTTTTCACATGTCAGGAAAAGCAAAAAGAACGCTGCTTACATTTCGGGGGATATGGCAGAGCGGATCATAAGGGAGACCGGGGAGATGGCAGGGAGTTATGACGGAATCTGCATCAGAATTTCTTCTGCGGAGACGCTGCCAAAGATTGAAAAACTTGTAAAGAAAATTCAGGGAGAATCTCTGAATGACATGAACGCTGTCAAAAAAAGTTATCGGGAAGGCAGTGCTGCTCTTGGAATGCTTGTGTTTTATGCGGCGGCGGGCATTCTTGTAATGGAGGCACTGATTGGCCTGATCATGGAAAACCTGTGGTATGGCCTGGCAGGAAGGTCTGACAACGAAAGATTTACAGAGGATTTCCGTAGAAAAGTAAAAAGATACTGGTTTTTGAAAATGAATGGTATCTTCTTGTTTTGCGCGGGAACCGCAGTGTTATTCTTGATAACAGGAGTCATTTAAATATCAGTTGATAAAAGCCTCTGCTCCCATCCCGGAGCCGGAGGTTTTTTGCCGTCACCCCACATATTTACCGAATTACAGAATAGATTTGAAAAAATCCCCAAAATAAGTTATGATATAGGACGAATCCGAAACAGAAAGGAAAAAGATATGGGTTGGGAATTTACGATATTGGATGCTTTGCAGCAGATACATACCCCTCTGCTGGACAAAATTTTAGTATTTATCACATCCCTTGGAAACGCAGGATGGTTCTGGATCGTACTTGGTCTGGTGCTGCTCTGTGTGAAGAAATACAGAAAGTATGGCGTTCTTGTGCTGGGGGCGCTGATATTATCCGCTTTGTTTGGAAATATGATATTAAAGCCGCTGGTGGCCAGGCAGCGTCCCTGCTGGATCAACGACACCGTGGAGCTGCTGATCCGGGTGCCGAAGGACTATTCCTTTCCGTCAGGTCACACGCAGGCCTCCTTTGCCGCGGCCACAGCGCTGTTTACGGGCAATAAAAAGGCCGGCATCTGCGCCTATGTGCTGGCTGCCCTGATCGCCTTTTCACGCCTGTACCTGTATGTGCATTTCCCTACAGATGTAATGGCGGGTGTTGTCATCGGCATCTGCTGTGGGCTGCTGTCTGCGTATGTATTTGGCTGTGTGAAAAGCCGCCGAATGAATCCGAACAAATAACAGGAGAACCAAGATGAGAAAAGATTTAAAAATGATAGCCATTGACCTGGACGGTACGCTTCTTCGGGACGACTGCACCATCTCAGAGAGGACCAGGGAAGCTGTGGAGGAAGCAGGAAGAAGAGGATACCTGATCGTGCCCACAACAGGCCGCTCCTACCGCAATGCCCGGTTTGTTTTAAAAGATTTCCGGGAGATTTCCTATTTCATAAACGGTAACGGCTCCGTTATCACCGACGGCAGGACAGGAGATGTCCTGTATTTTCATGAAATGGATATGGACAATGTCAGGAAGATTTACGAGCTTGCGGCACAGTATGATACCTATGTGGAAATCTATGCGGGACAGGATGCCTATATGGATGCAAAGGGGCAGGAAGTGATAAAAAGGTGCGGTCTTCCGGTAGAATACTGTGACCAGCTTCTTGCCACCAACAAAATGACAGCAGACTACAGGCAGCTTCTTGCGGAGGATGGAATCCGTGTGGGAAAGGTACATATTTTAGTATCCAAAATGGAAGAAAAGGATAAGCTGATAAGGGAAATAGATATGCTCCCCGGTGTACATCCCATTTCCGTCATCCCCAATAATATAGAAGTGGTGCACGGAAGATGGAGCAAATGGAATGCCATTGTAAAGCTGGCAGACATGATCGGAGTCAGACAGGAAGAGATCATGGCAGTGGGTGACAGCAATAATGATTATGAAATGCTTTTAAATGCCGGATACTCTGTGGCTATGGGCAATGCCTGCAGCAGAGTGAAGGAGATCAGCAGCGCAGTGACAGACACCAATGAGAATGACGGTGCTGCAAAAGCGATTGAGAGTATACTGAAATAGAAAGGACGAACAGGAATGGCAAAAAAAACAACCTATGATGCCAGCAGCATCACAGTTCTGGAGGGACTGGAGGCTGTAAGGAAACGCCCCGGTATGTATATCGGCAGTGTTTCCCGGAAAGGTTTGAACCATTTGATTTATGAGATTGTAGACAACGCGGTGGATGAGCATCTGGCCGGATTCTGTACGGATATCCGCGTGACGCTGGAGCGGGACGGCTCTGCCACTGTGGAGGATAACGGACGTGGAATCCCTGTGGGCATGCATGAAAAGGGGATGTCAGCCGAGAGGCTTGTATTCACCACACTGCATGCAGGCGGAAAGTTTGATGACTCCGCGTATAAGACAAGCGGAGGCCTTCATGGTGTCGGCTCCTCTGTGGTCAACGCTCTGTCCACATATCTGGATATCAAGATCAGCCGGGAGGGGTATATCCATCACGACCACTATGAGCGGGGAATCCCCACCATTGAGCTGGAGGAGGGCCTGCTTCCGAAGCTCGGAAGGACAAAAGCCACAGGTACGCTGGTGAATTTCCTGCCGGATGCGGAGATTTTCGAGAAGACACGATTCTCTGCCACGGAGGTGAAGAGCCGTCTTCACGAGACTGCCTATCTGAATCCTGAGCTGACCATTGTATTTGAGGATAAGAGAGGGGACGAACCGGAGAGCATCACCTTCCATGAACCGGAAGGTATCGTGGGCTTTATCAAGGATCTGAACAAAAAATGTGAGATCCTCCATGAGCCTGTCTATTTTAAGGGAGAATCCGAGGGCATCACCGTGGAGGTTGCCTTCCAGTATATCAATGAATTTCGGGAAAATGTGCTGGGCTTCTGCAACAACATCTACAATGCAGAGGGCGGCACCCATCTGACCGGTTTTAAGACCACATTCACTTCGGTGATGAACAACTATGCCAGGGAACTAGGTGTCTTGAAGGAAAAAGACCCCAACTTCACAGGGGCGGACATCCGAAACGGAATGACGGCGGTGGTGTCCATCAAGCATCCCTCCCCCCGGTTTGAGGGACAGACCAAGACTAAGCTGGACAACCAGGACGCGGCCAAAGCCACAGGAAAAGTGACAGGGGAAGAAGTTGTCTTATTTATGGACAGAAATCTGGACACCCTGAAGAACATTCTGTCCTGCGCGGAGAAGTCCGCAAAGATCAGAAAGACGGAGGAGAAGGCCAAGACCAATCTGCTGACCAGGCAGAAATACTCCTTTGACTCCAACGGCAAGCTGGCAAACTGTGAAAAAAGAGACCCTTCTCTGTGTGAAATCTTCATTGTGGAGGGAGATTCCGCCGGGGGAAGTGCCAAGACAGCCAGGGACAGAAGCTTCCAGGCCATCCTTCCCATCCGCGGTAAGATCCTCAACGTGGAGAAAGCCACCATTGACAAGGTGCTGGCAAATGCGGAGATCAAAACCATGATCAATGCCTTCGGCTGCGGATTTTCCGAGGGATACGGCAATGACTTTGACATCAGCAAGCTGCGCTATGATAAGATCATCATCATGGCCGATGCCGACGTGGACGGTGCCCACATTTCCACCCTGCTTCTGACTTTGTTCTACCGGTTCATGCCGGAACTGATCTATGAGGGACACGTGTACATTGCCATGCCGCCCCTCTATAAAGCCATGCCCGCAAAAGGGAAAGAGGAATACCTCTATGACGACAAGGCTCTGGAACGTTACAGAAAAAGGCACAAAGGCCCCTTCACCCTGCAGCGGTACAAAGGTCTCGGTGAGATGGACGCGCAGCAGCTCTGGGAGACAACCCTGAACCCGGAGACCAGGCTTTTGAAGCTGGTGGAGATCGAGGATGCGCGTATGGCATCCGACGTGACAGAGGTACTGATGGGAACGGAAGTGCCTCCCCGGAAAGCATTCATCTACGAGCACGCCCAGGATGCGGAATTAGACATATAGGAGGAGCAAAATGGCGAACGTACAGGATAATATTATCAGAACAGAATATTCGGAGATCATGCAGAAGTCTTATATTGACTATGCCATGAGTGTTATCGTCGCCCGCGCCCTTCCGGATGTGCGGGACGGCTTAAAGCCGGTGCAGAGGAGAACCCTTTACGATATGTATGAGCTGGGGATCCGCTATGACAGGCCATACAGGAAATGTGCCCGTATCGTAGGCGATACCATGGGTAAATACCATCCCCACGGAGACAGTTCAATCTATGAATCCCTGGTGGTCATGGCCCAGGAGTTTAAAAAAGGCCAGACCCTGGTGGACGGCCACGGCAACTTCGGCTCCATAGAAGGGGACGGGGCGGCTGCCATGAGGTACACAGAGGCCCGTCTGGAGAAAATAACCCAGGAGGTATATCTGGCAGACCTTGACAAGAATGTGGTGGATTTTGTTCCCAACTTTGATGAGACGGAAAAAGAGCCTGCAGTGCTTCCCGTGAAGGTCCCGAACCTGTTGTTAAACGGAGCGGACGGCATCGCCGTAGGTATGGCGACCAGTATTCCTCCCCACAACTTAAACGAAGTCATTGACGGTGTCATCGCCTATATGAAGGATAACACCATCACCACGCAGGGGCTGATGAAATACATCAAAGGCCCTGATTTCCCCACAGGCGGAATCGTGGTCAACAAGGATGACCTTCCCGCCATCTATGAGAGCGGGAGCGGCAAGATCAAGCTCCGCGGCAAGGTGGAGGTGGAGAAGGGAAAAGCAGGAAGAACCCTTCTGGTCATCACAGAGATCCCATACACCATGATCGGCGCCAACATCGGCAAATTCCTGAACGATGTGGCAACCCTTGTGGAGACAAAAAAGACCACGGATATTGTGGATATCTCCAACCAGTCTTCAAAAGAGGGAATCCGCATTGTGCTGGAACTGAAAAAGGGCGCGGATGTGGAGAACCTGACCAACATGCTGTACAAGAAGACAAGGCTGGAGGACACTTTCGGCGTAAATATGCTTGCCGTTGCGGACGGAAGGCCTGAGATCTTAAGTCTGAAACAGGTCATTGAGTACCATGTGGATTTCCAGTTCGAGGTGGCTACCAGAAAGTATCAGACACTCCTTGCAAAAGAGCGGGAAAAACAGGAGATACAGGAAGGTCTCATAAAGGCCTGTGATGTCATAGACCTGATCATTGAGATCCTCAGGGGAAGCAAGAACAGAGAACAGGTGAAAAACTGCCTGGTCAGCGGTATCACAGAGGGGATACGCTTTAAGACAAAGACAAGCGAGCGGCAGGCAGGAAAGCTGCGGTTTACGGAAAGACAGGCGGCTGCTATTCTGGATATGCGTCTCTATAAGCTTATCGGCCTGGAAGTGGAGGCACTTATGGCAGAGCATGAGACCACGCTGAAAAATATTGCCCGCTACGAGGATATCTTAAACAACTATGACTCCATGGCAGCCGTTATCATCGACGAGCTCAGAGCCGTGAAAAAAGAATTCGGAAAGAAGCGTCTCACTGCCATTGAAAACGCAGCGGAAGCTGTGTACGAGGAAAAGAAAATAGAAGAGATGGAAGTTGTCTTTCTCATGGATCGTTTCGGGTATGCCAGGACCATCGACAAGGCAGCCTATGAGCGGAATAAGGAGACTGCGGACAGTGAGAATAAATATATTTTCTCCTGTATGAACACGGACAAGATCTGTGTGTTTACAGATTCCGGCAGAATGCATACCATCAAGGTGCTGGACCTGCCCTACGGAAAATTCAGAGATAAAGGCACACCCATTGACAATGTGAGCAACTATGACAGCTCTGCGGAGCAGATGGTATTTGTATCCAGCCTCTCCGGAATTAAAGATTCCATGCTGTTCTTTGCCACGAAGACAGGTATGCTGAAACAGGTGGCAGGAACAGAATTTGATGTGTCCAAGCGGACCATAGCAGCCACAAAGCTGGCAGAAGGCGACCAGTTGGTACTGGTACAGATCGCCGACCCCATGGAATATGTGGTGCTGCAGACAAAGAACGGCATTTTTCTGCGCTTTCTGAAGGAAGAGGTTCCGGATAAGAAGAAGACAGCCATCGGCGTGCGCGGTATCCGCCTTGCCGGGGACGATGAGGTGGAGCACGCTTACCTGCTGGAAGGCCGCACAGAGTATACCGTTACCTACAAGGAGAAGAGTGTGGCACTGAACCGGCTGAAGCTGGCAAAACGTGATACAAAAGGTACAAAGGTAAGGCTGTAGCAGGCCGGTATGGCCGCAGGGAACAGCGTCGATACGGGAGGGCCTATGAGATATCGTTTGAATAAGAAAATGTCAGGCCTCGGGGAAAAGGAAATTCTGGCTCCCGGAGACTGCCTTATTGAGATACTGACAGTGGAATCCTACAAAAGAAAATACGGGGACAGCAGTCCGGGGCGCCTGCTTTTAAGAAGCCTGGAGCACGTGCATTTCTGCAAGGCGGAGCTGCAGAAGGACTGCGTGGTGGGAACTTTTTCCGTGCCCTAGAAAGAAAAACTTCTGGAAAAACCCATCTCCTTCGGGTATTATATGGATAGGGAGAAGCTGTTGTTTGTGGACGAATCCGGATTTGTGGCCCATATAGTAAAAGAGATGGAGGAAATCCGGTTCCAGGAGCAGAGTTATGTGGCGCATTTTCTCTTTGAATTTATGGAGCGCCTGTTAGAAGATGATGTCCGTTTTCTCCAGGCGTATGAACTCAGGATGACAGACTTGGAGGACGGGCTGTTCCGTCGGGAGATCAAGGACTGTCCGGCAAGGATGCTGACTGTGCGCAGGGAGCTTCTGCGCATGAACACCTACTATGACCAGCTTGCGGACTTCTGTGAAATGCTGGAGGAAAATTATACGGGATTTCTCGGGGAGGAGGACTGCCGCCTTTTCCGAGTAATGGCAAAAAGAATAGAGCGCCTTGCGGACAACACCAGAAACCTGCGGGAATATACCCTTCAGATCCGGGAAATGTATCAGGCCAGAACTGCGGAGCGGCAGAACAAGATCATGCAGTTCCTCACCGTCGTCACCACTATTTTCATGCCCCTGACGCTGATCACCGGCTGGTATGGCATGAACTTTGTGAATATGCCGGAGCTTTACTATAAAGGCAGCTATTTTATCATTATCGGTGTGGTGCTTCTGATCGTTATCATAGAGATTTTGTATTTTAAACATAAGAATTGGTTTGACTAGGAGAAGATGCCTATGAGAAAAAGAGTATACAGCCTGCTTCTGTGCGGGACGCTCCTGGTCTCCTTTCTGTTTTCCGGCTGCGGCAGGGGGATAGAGACGGAGGCGGAGACAAAAGAAAGTGTGACCGAATCCGTACAAAAGAAGATCTATCAGGTCTTTGAGCCGGAGAAGGAGAAAATTGCGGAGGCGGATGCCCTTCAGTATATAAACGGCGAATACATACCCTATGGTTATGAGAGCCTGACAGAGGACCAGCAGAAGTTATACCGACAGCTTTTGAACGGGATTCTGGAATATAAGGATATCGTCACTGTGGATGCCTGTACGGAGGCAGATATCAACCGGGTCAACAATATGGTGTTTGTGGACCATCCGGAATTTTTCTGGCTGGACCAGCAGTCTTACACCTTTCAGGGAGACGGCAGCGCGGAGGCGGCCGGCAGTGTGGATCTGCAGCTTGTGTACAATATAGATAAGGCAGAGATAGAATCCACAAAAGCCGGCATTGAGGCGGCAGCAGACCAGTGGATCGCACAGGTACCGGCAGATGCGGATACATATGGGAAAATCAAGTATATTTACGAATTTTTGAGCCAGAATACAGCATATGACCAGTCCTGCCCAAACAACCAGAATATTCAGAGCGTCTTCTTAAACCAGGTCACGGTATGTGCCGGATTTTCCAAAGCGACCCAGTACCTTTTGGGAAAGATGGGAATTTTCTGTACGCTGGTCACCGGAAAAGCAGCGCCAAATGATGAGGAACATGCATGGAATCTGGTGAAGATAGGAGAGAATTATTACTATGTGGATACCACCTGGGCAAATCCGGGATTTTCGGAGAAACAGGAAGGGGCCGTGCAGGAGATCTCCTACACTTATCTGTGCTGTGATGCCGCCACACTCCTTGCTACACATACACCGGACGACCTTCTGCCGCTGCCGGAATGCACAGATGACAGCTATAACTATTACAAAATGAACGGCACCTGGTACTCATACTATGAGGAGAATGAATTCTACAATATACTCACTGCATCCATATCGGAAGGAAGGGAGCGGGAAGATTTCAAGTTTGCCGATCCGGACAGTTACCGGCAGGCTGTAGCCGCCATGGTGGACGGTGATCTGATCGAGCGGGCCGTGCGGGATGCCTATCCGTTCCAGGAGGGGGAAACCTATCAGTGGAACATCGGATACAGCGATGAGGACATGCTCCTCACGGTCTATTGGTAAAAAACACTTGCAACTTTACTGCTTTAGTGGTATTCTGGTATAGAACTTGATAATCACGATAACATAAGAGTGGGCCTTCGGTCCACTCTTATTATGTAGTGGGAAACTAAGTACCCATAAAGTTGCCACGAATATAAATGTTCCGTTATAACTTTATCGAATAGCGGACAGAAAATGCGGAAGAAGGTGAAAGAATGAGTCAGAGAGAAAAATACGAGCAGAAAGCAGAAGCCCTGATAACACCCATACTGGAGAGCAATGGGTTTGAGCTTGTGGATATGGAATATGTGAAGGAAGGCAGTAACTGGTATCTGCGTGCCTACATTGACAAAGAAGGCGGCATTACTGTAGATGACTGTGAGGTTGTCAGCAGAGCATTTTCTGAAAAGCTGGATGAAGAAGACTTTATCGACACTGCTTATATTATGGAAGTGAGTTCCCCGGGTCTTGGAAGACCACTGAAAAAAGAAAAGGACTACTTAAGAAACATGGGCAAAGAGCTGGAGATCAGAACTTACCGTGCCATTGACCGGGAGAAGGAATTCTACGGTATACTGAAAGCCTACGATGCGGACAGCGTGACCATTGAGAATGAAGATGGGGAGCGCACCTTTTTGAAGGCTGACATTGCACTGATCAGGCAGGCATTTGACTTTTAACAGCAGTGGATATTATATAGAAGAAATTCAGGAGGATGTAAAAAAATGAATACAGAGTTATTAGAGGCGCTGGATATTCTGGAAAAAGAGAAATCCATCAGCAAAGATACGCTTTTGGAAGCCATTGAGCAGTCCCTGATCCAGGCGTGCAAGAACCATTTCGGCAAGGCTGACAATGTGCACGTAAATATCAACCCCGAGACCTGTGATTTCGGCGTGTACGCGGAGAAGACTGTGGTGGAGGAAGTGATGGACCCGGTCATGGAGATCAGCCTGGCAAATGCCAAGATGATGAATTCCCAGTATGAGCTGGGAGATGTGGTGAATGTGGAGATCAAGTCCAAGGAGTTCGGAAGGATCGCCACCCAGAATGCCAAGAACGTAATTCTGCAGAAAATCCGTGAAGAAGAGAGAAAAGTGATCTTCAACCAGTATTACGGAAAAGAAAAAGATGTTGTGACAGGCATTGTCCAGAGAAGA
>ERZ506775.427-NODE-427-length-21569-cov-5.52803_pt1 | contig 21569 bp, 14 predicted proteins | sample MGYA00513980_ERZ506775 | MGnify/ENA metagenome assembly ERZ506775 | reverse complement strand
CTCTTCCGATCTAATGACAGGTGTGGGCTTTGTAAAGGGCTTCGGGCTCAGATGCGGAGCCGCAGCATCCAGTGTCTCCCATGATTCTCATAACATCATCGTGATCGGGGATAATGATGAAGATATGGAGCTGGCTGTCAGGGAACTGATCCGGACGCAGGGCGGGTATACCCTTATAGAGAAGCATCAGGTCTATGAGACACTGGAGCTTCCCATCATGGGGCTGATGACGGACATGGGATTTGAAAAGGCCAATGAAAAGCTGGAGAGGATGATCCGGAAAGCCCATGAAATGGGTGTGCCGGGGGGAATGGATCCCTTTATTGCCCTGTCCTTTATGGCGCTTCCGGTCATTCCGGAGATCCGGATCACGCCCAGAGGGATATATTCCGTGACAGACAGTACCTTTTACCGCTGACGTAAATTGCGGGCAGATACAGCAGGGCCTGTGAGTTCTGCATAAAAAAAATGCCTGATCACAAGAGAAATGAGTTGAACTGACGAAGGCAATCTTTTATAATAGAACTATCCTGAAAGAGAACTATGCTGACAGATAAACCAGAACAAGGAGGTAAGAAATGGGCGAAGTGAAAAGAATGAAATACCTGGCAGGGGGACAGTGGCTGGATACGAAATCAGGCAAATACACGCCAGTGTATAATCCAAGTACCGGTGAGGTGCAGGCAGAAATACCAAGCTGTACCACAGAGGAAGTGGCATATGCCATAGAATGCGCGAAAAAGGCATTTCCGGCCTGGCGTGATACCCCGGTGATGAAAAGAGTACAGGTACTCTACAAATTCCGGGATCTGCTGGATCAGCACTGGGATGAGCTGACAGAGTGCTGTGCGAGAGAGCACGGAAAGAACTGGAAGGAGTCTGCCGGTGATATTGCCAAGGTGAAGGAACCTGTGGAACTGGCCTGCGGAACGCCGACGCTCATGATGGGAGAATCCATGATGGATACCTCCAAGGGATATGACACCGTCAGCTACCGGGAGCCTCTGGGCGTATTTGCGGGAATCGCTCCCTTTAATTTCCCGGGTATGATTCCCATGGGCTGGATGACGCCGATCTGTATCGCTACCGGCAATACCATTGTCATCAAAGCGGCTTCCAAAACACCGCTGACCGCGCTGCGCTGCGCAGAGCTTTGGCAGGAGGCAGGACTTCCGGATGGTGTGCTTAATATTGTCACCTGTACCAGACAGGAATCCGAGCAGTTTTTGACCCATCCTGATGTGAAGGGAATCTGCTTTGTAGGAACCACAGGTGTGGGAAAACATATCTACGGCATTGCGGCTGCCAATGGCAAACGCGTCCAGGCCCAGACAGAGGCAAAGAACCATGCCCTGGTGCTGGAAGACGCGGCTCTTGAGCGCACCGCAAGAGGAATCATCAATTCCGCTTTTGGCTGTGCCGGAGAGCGCTGTATGGCCCTTCCCGTGGTGGTTGCCCAGGAAAGCATAGCGGACAAGCTGGTAGAGCTGCTTATAAAATTCGCAGGTGAACTGAAAGTAGGCCCTGCCTATGATAAGACAACGGATTTGGGTCCGGTGGTGGACGCTGCCCATAAAGCAAAGGTAGAGAAATGGATTGAAAAAGGTGTGGAAGAGGGTGCAGAACTGGTCCTGGACGGACGCGGCATCAAAGTGCCCGGCTATGAGAACGGATTCTACTTAGGCCCCACCATATTTGACCATGTGACAGAGGATATGGCGATTGGCCGGCAGGAAATCTTCGGACCGGTTCTGGCTGTGAAGCGCTGCAAAGATTTTGAAGAGGGCCTGGAAATGATGAACCGCAATCCGTTTGCCAACGGAAGTGTTATTTATACCCAGAGCGGTTATTACAGCAGGGAGTTTGCGCGCCGCACAGACGGCGGAATGGTGGGAATCAATGTGGGAATCCCGGTTCCGGCGGGCATCTTCTCCTTCAGCGGCCACAAGGACAGCTTCTTCGGCGATCTGCACTGTCTGGGCAAGGACGGTGTTCGCTTCTTTACTGAGATAAAAGCAGTCACCACCCATTGGTTCGACGAGGAAGAGAAAAAGGCAAAAGAGGTGGATACCTGGGAGGGATCCGTAGGCGGCAGCATGTAAGGCTGAATCACAGCACCCAAATGGTAAATAAATCAGTGACACGGTTCGCAGGAAGATTCCTGCGGACCGTTTTGCGAACGAGGAGGTGATGCAGAAGTGAAGGATATAACGAACATAGAATTTCGTTCAGGGAGCAAGGAAGAGAGACTTCCGGGGTTTGCTCCTGATTTTCCTTACATTGCCTCCCGGGCGGAGCTGGACAAATACATAGGACGTTTTGTGCCCTGGCATTGGCACAAGACCGTGGAATTATTTTACGTGGAAAGCGGTGTGCTGGAATACAATACACCCAAAGGGAAGACCGTGTTTCCTGCCGGTTCCGGAGGAATGGTGAACTCCAATGTGCTGCACATGACGAGAGCCGGGTCAGAAGGAGAGCGGAATGTACAGCTCATCCATATTTTCGACCCTTCTTTCATCGCCGGGGAACCGGGGAGCAGGATAGAGAAGAAATTTGTCCTTCCTGTTGTGGCGGCCTCCCAGTTGGAGATCATGGCATTTTATCCAGGAGACCCGGCGCAGGAAGAGGTTCTCGCGCTGCTTCGCCGCTCGTTTTCCCTCTCGGAACAGGAGTGGGCATATGAGATCAAACTGCGCGAAGTGCTCTCAGACATATGGGTCAGGCTCCTGTCAGTATCTGCCCCGCTTCTGCAGGAAGAAAGAGAGGCCGGAAGCTCGGATGACAAGATTAAAATGATGATGATCTATATCCATGAGCACTACCCGGAAAAGATTACGGTGGCAGAGCTGGCGGCTGCTGCCTTTTCCAGTGAACGGGAGTGTTACCGTGTCTTCCGGGACTGCCTTCATATGTCGCCTGTGGAGTATCTGCAGAACTTTCGTCTGCAGATGGCCTGTAAGATGCTGGCAAAAGGCAGGGATACCATCACAGCAGTCAGCCATGCCTGCGGCCTGGGAAGCAGCAGCTATTTCGGAAAAGTCTTCCGCGGTTATACCGGATGTACCCCCACGGAGTATCGCCGCAGATGGCAGGATATTGCTAAATTAAGGCAGGAATCGGATAGTTTTTTATGAAAAACTGTACTAAAATGATACTTGTGAAGAACAAAAACTTCATCATAACGGGGCCTGGCTGGCTGACAGCCGGGTCCCTTCCTCTATATAAATATATATTATATCTATGCCTTTACAGAGCGCTGTACACCTGTTATGGTAATAATTAGGAATAAAATCAACGGAATCGACTGAAATGGTTGAAATATATGATACGGACAGAGAGGTGCAGAGATCATGTGGATAGTATATGCAGTAGGGTCTTCATTTTTTGCGGGAATCACATCGATTCTGGCAAAATGCGGTATCCGGGAGACGGATTCTAATGTGGCGACAGCTATAAGAACCGTTGTGGTACTGATATTCTCCTGGCTTATGGTATTTTTGACAGACGCATGGGCGGGAATCGGACAGATCACCGGGAAGACCATGCTGTTTCTTATACTGTCCGGGCTTGCTACAGGGGCATCCTGGCTCTGCTATTTCCGCGCCCTGCAGACAGGGGATATCAATAAAGTGGTCCCCATTGATAAGTCCAGCACAGTCCTTACCATACTGCTGGCATTCATTTTCCTTCATGAGGGGGTGACGCCTGCAAAAATAGCTGCTGTTTTTTTAGTCGGCGCAGGTACCATGCTGATGATCTCAAAAAAAGAGGCAGCGGACGGCAGCGGACGGGGTGGCGGAAGCTGGATCGTATTTGCTTCTCTGTCGGCTGTGTTTGCAAGTCTGACAGCCATTCTGGGAAAAATAGGGATCACAGGCGTGGACTCCAACCTGGGAACGGCGATCAGGACAACAGTTGTCCTTTTTATGGCCTGGATCATGGTCTTTGTCACAGGAAGACAGCATGAGATTAGGAAGATACGGAGGAATGAACTTTTCTTTATTGTGTTGTCAGGGCTTGCTACAGGGGCGTCCTGGCTGTGCTATTACCGGGCTTTGCAGGATGGGGCGGCAAGTGTGGTGGTTCCCATTGACAAGCTGAGTATCCTTGTGACGATCGCTTTTTCCTGGATCGTGTTCCATGAAAAACTTTCAAAAAAGGCAGGGGCAGGTGTGGTGCTGATCACTGCGGGGACGGTTATGCTGGCGGTCCTGTAAGGCTTTTGGACTTAAGACAATCCTCGTTTACGGGTGGTTGTCTTTTCTTTCTGTAATTATGAATTTTAACGAAGAAATGTATGCAATTTATTGCGTGGCAATGTAAATAGTGTTACAATCAGGGTATTACCTAACATGAACAGGGTTAATGTTTACAGGGAGGACAGGAATGAAAAAAAACAGCGGACTTAACGAACTGATCTATGAATATTATGAATCCCGTATCCTCTTTGGCGTATACAGATATGGGGAACAGTTGTTGTCAGTGCCGAAAATCTGTGCCTCATTTCGGCTGGGGCGTAATACGATTCAGATGGCACTGGATAAACTGGAAAAAAACGGTTATATAGAAACCGAAGAGCGGAAAGTGGCAAGGGTGGTATATCAGGGAACCGAAGAAACCTTCAGGGAGAATGCCGCAAAATATTTTGTGCCCCGCAAAGAGGGAATCCTGGATTTTGAATATGCAGGTGAACTTTTGTTTTTCCCGATGTGGAAGATTGGGGTGCATAATCTGGAAACGGATATCCGGGGAAATTTAAATGAGAACCATGATACAGTTACGGACCAAACGGTTCCCATACCTGTAAAGCTGTATTTTGAGGTTCTGCGCACTTTTCACAATGATCTGCTTTTAAATCTTTACTGGCAGTGCCTGCGCTATCTCAATTTTCTATATCCGAAAAGAGATACGGATATACCGGTTTTAGCCGCAGGCGAAACTTTGCCGGAGACAAATATGCAGGGGCTGAAGTCAGAGTTTGATGACTATTTTGACAGTATACAGAATGAAGTGCTGGAATTCATCGCACATGCCGGTGAAGCATATCATTTGGAAAACGTCAGGCAGATCCCATTTTCGTGGACGATTTACCGTCGGCGGCCCCAGGTGCGGTATACGCTGGCGTCTGTGATCATCCGTGAGATTTTATGGGAGCGTTATCCAGTCGGCAGCTATCTGCCCTCCCTGCCCAAAATGGCGGAGCAGTACCAGGTATCTTTAAGCACAGTCCGGAGAACACTGGATGTACTCCATTCTCTGGGTGTGACCAGAACCTATATGGGAATCGGGACAAAGGTCTGCCTGGAACCCGTGGGTATGGAGGTTATGAAGATATCGGAAATCCGTGAAAATATGCGGCTTCACGGAGAAGGTATGCAGATTTTGGCTATGACAGTCCGCAGCGTGACACTCTTTACCATGGAATCCGTCACGAAAAGAAAGAGGGAGGAATTCCTGCGGTCAATCACAAAACTGCGCGGAAAAACCAGCAGTATTCTTTTCATTGATGTGCTTCTGAGCTTTATCTCCGCGGAATGTCCCTCTGCGATCATCCGGGAATGCTATGATAAACTCAGGGAGCTGAACACATGGGGCTATATTTTATCTGCGGTACTGATGGGAACCGGACAGCTTGACGCGGATTATACCGGGTTTATCGACCGCCAGGAAAAAGATCTGCGGACGGATGACTTTGATGCGTTTGCGGAACAGTGGCAGATATTTATAGAGAACAGAATGAAATTCTTTTATTCTAAATTTCCTTTCCGGGAGGAATGAAAGTGGTTTTTATATCCCTGCAGCTTTGCATTCAGAATTGTCTGGCACAGGACCGGAATCGAAACAGATACGGGATATAAGGGGGAGTTCTATGCAAAAGAAAATATTTCCTATCATTTTAACAATAGCGCTGCTGATATCCAGTTTGGTTTCTTTCTTTTACATTTACAATCTTCAGGGAAATGCGAAAGTGATCAACTATGCAGGTGTTGTGCGGGGGGCTACCCAGCGCCTGGTTAAGCAGGAACTGAACGGTCAGCAAAATGATTCCCTGGTGGAAAAAATTGATGGTATCTTAAAAGAACTGCAGACAGGGGAGGGGGATGTGGGACTCACACGCCTGAACAGTGATGCATTTCAGGAGCTGATCGTTGAAATGCAGAGAGAGTGGAAAGACCTGAAAGAAGAGATTTACCTTGTCCGGGCCGGAGAGGGTGCTGAAATTCTCTTTGATGACAGCGAGACATTCTTTGCACTGGCGGACAGGACTGTGGCGGCGGCTGAACAGTATTCCGAAAAAAGAGTCCGATCCGCTGCAGTGAGCCTGCTGATCCTGAACTTTGCATTTATCATTCTTGTCATTTTGATCTATATATATAACGCAAGGCAGGCAGAGCGCCAGAGGGAGCTTGAGAAAGCAGAGGATGAAAACCGGAAAAAGAAAGAACAGCTCTCCAGGCAGGAGGAGAATCTGCAGGCACCCATGAATGACATTTCTGAGCTCATGTACATTACAGACATTGAAAATTATGATCTATTGTTTTTAAACCAGGCCGGCATGGAAATCTTTCATGTGGATTCCCTGGAAGGGAAGAAATGTTACCGTGTCCTCCAGGGAAAGGACGCACCCTGTGAATTCTGCACCACACCGATCCTGAGGGAAGGTGAAAATTATACATGGGAGCATGACAACCCCATAACCGGGCGCCACTATATTCTGAAGGACCGTCTGCTGGAATGGAGCGGGCGGCCTGCCAGAATGGAGATCGCCTTTGATACCACCAAGGCGGAACAGGAAAAGCTGTTTTTGAAATTTACTCTGGAGGCGGAGAAACTGGTGACAGACTGCGTGAGCATGCTGTATCAGCAGAAGGATATCATTAAAACTTCAGCACAGGTTCTGGAGAAGTTCGGAAGTTTTCTGCATGCGGACCGTGTCTATATTATAGATATCAAAGAGGATAGGATGTATGCCCGTTTGGAATGGTGTGCGGATGGAATCATTTCCCATAGGGAGCGGCTGCAGGGGATTCCGGTTTCCCTGATTGAACGCTGGATCCCTTATTTTAACAGGAAGGAATGTGTCATTATCCAAAACGTGAATCAGCTTGGGGATACGAATACGGCAGAATACAGGCTTTTGCGGGAACATGCGATCACCAGTTTGGTGGCAGCGCCCCTTGAAAAGGGCGGGACACTGCTTGGCTGTCTGGTCGTTGACAATCCGCCGGCAGGGCAGATTGTCAGTATTGCATCACAGCTGCAGACCCTGTGCTATTTTCTGCTGCTTGCGCGCAGTAATGCGCAGAGCCAGAAGGAGCTTTCGCGGCTGAGTTATTTTGATACGCTCACTTCTTTTTACAACAGAAACCGTTACATTGAGGATACCAATGCCATGACACACACGGACAGCCCGGCAGGAATCGTGTACCTGGATGTGAACGGATTAAAGGACATCAATGACCAGTACGGGCATGAGTTTGGGGATACGGTATTGGTCGAGTGTGCCAGACGGATGAAGCAGGTATTTGAAGGCGCTGATTTTTACCGCATCGGCGGTGATGAGTTTGTGATCATCTGCCCGGGGATAGAGAAGGATGTCTTCCACAGCAAGCTTCGTGAACTGAGGGCACAGTTCCAGAAAGAACCGCATTACCGGGCGGCCATTGGTTCCCGGTGGACAGAAACGGTCAGCAGCTTAAAAGAGATCATTGCGGAAGCGGATGCCAGAATGTATGAGGATAAGAAGGAATTTTACCGGCAGAATCCTGTCTCACAGCGTTACCGGCATCACAGCGATGAAGTCCTTCATCTTGCAGATCCCGGTATTCTGATGGAGGAGATACAGCAAAACCGGTTCGAGGTATATCTCCAGCCAAAGGTTTCCTCATCAGACCGTATGGCCGTGGGCGCGGAGGCTTTGATCCGATACCGCTCCAAATCCGATACCCTGATGCTTCCCGGGAATTTTCTGCCGCTGCTGGAGGAAAATGAGTCTATCAGCCTGATCGATTTCTATGTGTTTGAATTTGTCTGTGTAAAACTGAAAGACTGGATCAATCAGGGAAAACAGGCATTTCCGGTGTCTGTAAACTTTTCCATCTCATCCCTGATACAGTCTTCCTTTGTGGAGCATCTGACAGGCATCTGTACAAAATATGACATCTCACCGGAGTATCTGGAGATAGAAGTTACCGAGAAGATACATGATGTGGAGGGGCTTGATATTAAGTCTCTGATCACAAATCTGCACAATGCGGGATTTGCGGTTGCCATTGATGATTTCGGCACAGAGTATGCCAACCTTGCCCTTTTGTCTGAGATTGACTTTGACGTGCTCAAGCTGGATAAGAGTATGATCGACAATATAGCCGTCAATCCGAAAACCAAAACCATTGTGGGCCTCATTTCCGGTGTCTGCCATGACCTTGGTGTCCATATGGTTGCGGAGGGCATTGAGACAGAGGAACAGTTTATGACACTGCGCTCCTGCGGCGTGGATTCGGTCCAGGGATTCCTATTCAGTAAACCTGTGCCTATGAAGGAATATGAGGAACGTTTTTTGAAAACAACAGATAGTGAAAAATAAAAATAGGTCTGTAAAGCGAACTGCTTTGCAGGCTTTTTTTTGCAGCGGCCGGTTCCGGCAATGCTGAGGGAAGTATGATTCTCAAAAATATCTCTTCTTGTCTAATGGGCGCATATTAAGTATAATATAATTAGAATCTCAATCTCAGCAAAAAGGAAGAGGTAACTAAAAGTAATCATGAAACGTAGAAATGGATTTCTAAAATGGTTCAAAAACCAAAAATTAGGCCGGAAGATTTTATATACCTTCATACTTGCATCCGTCATACCGCTTCTGGTGGCACAGATTTTAATGCTCTATGTCATTGTAAACAACATAAAAGAAAAGGTAGACACCCTTATGGTGAACCAGCTTGCCCAGATATCAGAGAGGACGAATCTAACCCTGGATATTTACACGAATCTTGTCTACCAGATCTATGCGGATAACCAGATTATTGAAGGAATCAAGGTTTATGAGGCAGAGGATTCAGAGGTTAAGGCGCGTATCTACCGGGAAATCTGTGATAAACTGCAGCAGTACGGAACTTCCGTCAATGGGATTGAGTGTATCAGTATTATCCTGCCGGACGGACAGGATATTACATATGATTTCGGTATGGCATCCGCTGTGGATAATCTCTGGGAAAGTTATGAGGATATGACATCCATAGAGCCATACCGTCAGGCACAGGATGCCACAAATATGATCATATCACCTACCCAGCGTTTTGTTCGGGGAAACCAGGAGGAACGGATCTTCCACATAGCAAAGCAGATGTATGACTTTAAAGATATCCAGAAGGGTCCCATTGCCTCAGTGGTGACCAGTGTCAATGAATCTGTCTTAAATGCAGTGTGCAGCACGGGGCAGACAGAAAAAGAATCGGAAATTTATGCGGTTAATTTTATCACAGACCGCATGGGTAATGTGCTCACTTATCCCAACTCCTTTTACTCCGGCATAGCCATCAGCACAAATAAGACCATCAAGGATTTTGTGAAGAACACAGGGGAGCTGAAAGGAAAAAATATTGCTGTGAACCGTTACGAGGACAAGCAGCTGGGATGGATCTTTTATAATGCATATGACAGGGATTATATGCTGCGTGATGTGACAAGGATCCAGTTTCTGACCATTTTTATCGGTGCGCTTTTGTTTGCCGCCTCTATTTTGCTCATACGTTATACGGTTAGTCTTATAGAGCGGTCCACAAGGAGTATTGTAGGGGGAATCCAGCAGGTGCAGAGCGGTAATCTGGATGTTCAGGTGCATGTGGATACTGAGGATGAGATGGGACAGATCGCGGACAATTTCAATACCATGACAGGAAAAGTCAAGAATCTGATCACAGAAGTAACTGAGATCACACAGAAGCAGAAAGACGCGGAGATACGGGCGCTGGAGGCTCAGATCAATCCGCATTTTCTGTACAATACGCTGGATTCCATCAACTGGATGGCGATTGAAAAGCAAGAATATGAGATTAGCAAAATGCTGCGCAACCTGGGGATCATTCTCCGGTACAGCATAAATAAAAGCAACCAGATGGTGACCATCTCGGAGATGGCAGACTGGCTGGAAAAATATGTCAGCCTTCAGAAAATGCGGTTCAACAATGCTTTTATCTGTGAGATATATGTAAGTGAAGAGGCAAAAAATATCAGGATCCACAAGCTTCTCATCCAGCCTTTTGTGGAAAATGCAATCCTGCACGGGTTCAAGGGCATTGAGGGCGGAGGAATCCTGCGGGTTGATATTATCGTGTCAGAGGACAAGAAAGAGCTGGATATCATCATAGAAGATAACGGAAAGGGAATGCCGCACGGTATGGCTGATACCTTTAATGATCCTGAGAAGGCGGTCCGGGATGACGGCAGGAGCATCGGCCTGAACAATGCATTTGCCCGAATGCGTATGTATTACGGTGAAGATGTTTCATGGGATGTAAAGAGTATACAGGATATAGGAACTATTATTACACTGAAAATACCGGTACGGGATAAGGAGTGGAGACAATGAGGATCATAATCGTGGAGGATGAGATAAAAATTCGGGAAGGTATGGGAAAACTGATAGAATCACTGACAGACCATATTGTTCTGGGGGAGGCTTCCGATGGGGAGGAAGGACTTGACCTGGTTCTCCGTTTTAAACCGGATCTTGTGATCACAGATATCCGTATGCCGAAAATGGACGGCCTGGAGATGATCCGACGTCTTTATGAACAGAAAATACCGGTACATGCAGTTATCCTGAGCGGATATTCCGAATTTGGGTACGCTAAAAAAGCTATACAGTATGGGGTGGATGATTATCTGCTGAAACCTCTGGCAGTGGATGACGTGCAGGATATGCTGGAAAAAATTGAAGAAAAAATAAAAAAGGAACAGCTTACCAAGGGCAGTCCTGAGGTGCATCTGAGAAATCTGATCTTCGGGGAAGAGCAGGAGGAGGAAAAACAGTATGACATATTGGAGAAGGTATGTGGTCTGGCAGAACAGGCCCAATACATTCTCTTTGCCGGGTACATAGGTTCCGCACCGGCTTCCTACAGAGAACAGGCAGAGAAAGCCCTGGAAGAGCTGAGAGAGAAGTACCGGGAGATAAAATGGTACGCTTTTTATATGGAAAACCTGCAGGAGTTCTATATTCTGGCCTGCGCAGAATGGGGATTTGAAAGGATTTCGGACCTGGAAAAATCTTTTTATAACAGACTGATTTTCCACTGGCAGGATAAGGAGGAGCGGCCAATCTGGACCAGACAGGCGTTCCAAAGTCTGAGAGATCTGAAGAAAACAGCACAGAACCTGAATGATCTTATTTTTTGCTCCCTCATATGGAACCAAAAGGGATGGCTTACCAGGGAGGATGTGAAAGCATATCACCCCGCCCCCTTTCTGCCCCCCGCTGAGATTTATACACGCATTCGCAATGCTGTCTGTCAGGGAAATCCGGAAAAAGAAAAGGAAGGGGCAGAGGAATTTCTGCGCTATATGAAGGATGGGCATTTTGATGCGGATGATATCCGCAGGGCTTTTGTAAAGAATTACTATATGATCGGAGATACCCTGGAGGACATAGACAGAGCACTTTTTGAGCATCTGAAAAGTGCGAATCTGATCCGGAATATAGAGGCAGCGGTCACCTGGCATGAATTGGAGAATGCGTACAGGGATGTTATCCAGCTCATCACCAGCACCAGGGTAAAGCGGGAGGATATCAGCAATTACGTGATCAAAAAAGCTATCAATTATATAAGGGAGCACTATCAGGAGGGCCTTACGCAGGAGGAAGTTTCCCGGGTCCTGGAGATCACACCCGAATATCTGAGTACCCTTTTTAACAGGGAGATGGGAATCACATTCTCCAGTTTTCTGAAGCAGTTCCGCATGAGCCATGCCAAGCGTCTGTTAAAAGGAACGGATATGAAAATTTACGAGATCGCAAAAGCCACCGGGTACAATGATCCTAAATATTTCCAGAGGGTATTTAAAGAAGAGACAGGCGTATCGCCCGGTGAATACAGGCAGATGAATTAGGAGGTAAGATGCATGAAAGGTATACGAAGTATGGTTCTTGTCTTTTGTGCCCTCTGCCTGGCAGGATGTTCCGCGGAGGGCATCAGGGTGGAAGACGGTGAGAAAAAAGAGCGGGAAGAACTGGTACTCTGGAGTTATTACGAGACTGAGAAACAGAGGACATCCATGGATGAACTGGCAGATGGATTTAATGCCTCTCAGGAGCAGTATCACCTCACATGGGAATATCACGGGCCAGTGACGGAATTCAGCAAAAGACTGGCAATCGGAATCACCCAGAACCAGCTTCCTGATATGGTGATCATCGACAATCCTGATATGCCCTCCTATGTCAGTATGGATAAGCTGGAGGATATTACAGAGGCAGTAAAGGAGATAGAGGATTTAGATCAGTATTTTCCAAATGCCATGGAATCTGTGGAGTATGAGGGACGCTATTACGGACTTCCTTTTTGCTGCAACAATGTGGCTTTGATCTATAACAAAGACATTCTGGAACAGAAGAAGATTGCTGTTCCCGAGAATTGGGAACAGCTTGAGACGGCTGCCGGAAGTCTTACAGAGGAGGGCAGGTACGGGTTTGCCATGTCTGCTGTCAGCGGGGAGCAGAGTGCTTTCCAGTTTGCTTCTTTTATGCTGTCAGCCGGTGATGAGCTGGACCAGGCAGGCGGGGAAGGGACAAAAAGGGCATTTCAGTTCATACAGAATATGGTGGAACAGGGCATGATGTCCAGGGAATGTGTAAACTGGTCACAGAATGACGTGGCAAGGACCTTTATTGCAGGAGAATGTGCCATGATGGAAAACGGGCCATGGGTATTTCCTGCTCTGGATGATGCTGGCATCAACTACGGCGTTGCAGCATTTCCCGGGGACCAACGATATATGGGTGTCCGTGGAGGAGAGAACATAGCAGTGCTGAAAGGGAAAAACAAAGAGGGAAGCGTTGCGTTTTTAAAATATTACAGCCAGATTGACACAATGCTGAATGCAAATCTGAGAGCGAACTCTCTGCCTCCCAGAAAAGATGTGGCAAAATTGTTTTTAAAAGCTAAGCCGGAATACGGGATCATACTGGAGCAGATGGAAAACTGCATCTCAAGGACCAGTTTTGAAAACTGGTCAGTTCTGTCAGAGCAGTTATCAGAAGGACAGTATGAGATCATTACGGGAGTGAGCACACCGGAGGATGTGTGCAGCAGAATACAGGAAGCGCTGAAACAATAAAGAAATAGATGCAGAACATGGACAGGGTGGAAATTCAGTTGAAGAATTTCCACCCTGTTTAATCTTTTATACTGTAAGACAGAAAGGTTTTTAGTTATATTTTAGATAACAAATAAAGTTGCAGATACAAAAGAATGAAAAAACAAGAACAGAAAACATGCAGATAGTTAAAGGAGAAAATACAAATGATTTTAGAGGTTATGTTAAACTCAGAAAAAGATGCAGTTGACTTTGTTTCAAAAATAACTGCATTTCCGGAACATGTAGACTTAAGCTATGGTCATTATTCAGTTGACGCAAAATCTATACTTGGCGTTCTGGGAATAGGCGTTGGAAAGAAGGTAAGGTTATCTGTTTATTCAGATGATACAAAGACATTGGTAGAAAGTATTAGGGGATATATCGCATCGTGACAGAAGATCAATTATGAGACCTCTCGGGGGAAAGGATTCCTCAGAGAGGTTTTATGCGTAGTGATCCGTGTGAAATTTCTTAAGTTTTGGCTGGATATCCATATTGTTTATGGAAAAAGAAGGTGATAAATTTACATTAAGAAAAGGAGGCGTTCCATGAAACATGATATAAAAATAGAAAATAAAAGTTTGGAAATGATGATATCAGAAAAGGGATACATTTCAAAATTAACCATGAAAGATGACCCGTATAAAATGAACTGGGTCATTGAAGAAGCATATTTATCGCAGGCCGGATATCAGGATGCAGATAAGTTATTTGGATATTTTGATATTACGGCAGATGGTAAACAGCGTAACAGCCGTGAGTTCTCTCCTGTGATTGAAAAGGAAGGTGCAGAAATCACAGTTACATATGATTTTGGAAACATGAAGATCATGATGATTTACGACATGGGAAAGAATGACGGGGAGCTTCACTGGACCATCCATTTAGTAAACCAGGAGAAAAAAGATATCTGGATCTCAGATTTTGGGGTGTGGATCTCATTTGCCTATGTGATGTTCAGGGACAAAGAGGTACTCAGAAATATACATAATTCCGCAGCGGTATTCTCCTCCATATCTGACAATTATACGAAATTAAATGCAGTGCGCCGGGACAACCGGGGAGGAAATCTGGGATTCTATCAGGTTGAAGGCGAAGCCTTATCCATCGGTACTTACTGTGATTATGAAAATTTGTTTTTTGAAAACGTTTCCCCTTCTCTGGATGGAATGTTGTTCCATAAACTATATTTCGCAGGCGGATATCCGGAAGGTTTCCAAAACAAGGATTGGATATATAAAAAAGATGGCTTTATGCTGAAAGCAGAAGAAGACAGGACGTGGAAATATGTCGTAAGTATCAACAGAAATCAGGAAGAGTTTCTGGAAAAGGGCTTGAAACTGAATCATCCTAAAGTGGATTATACGCCGCTTAATATAATCGGTGAGACTGCAAGATTGACCGTTGAAGTTTCGGAATCTCTGAAAATCCTCTCAGCTGAGGCACTTTTTAAAGAAAATGACACAGTAAAGAGTTTGTCCATTGAAGTAAAGTATGAAGGAGAAATGTATCATCTCTCATACAAACCAACAGCATTGGGAGAGCATAAAGCAGTCATTAAGTTTTCAGATGGCACAAAAGATTTTGTGGTAATGAATGTCATGGATAAGCTGGATAGGGTCATAGACGAACGCGTGGCATATATTTGTGATGAACTTTATGAGGGAAAAGAGGGGAATCCGCCCTTTGCTTTTAAGCCGGTATCCAACCAAGGGGAATCTCTTGGAAAACTGAATCTCGTACTGAAGAAAAATCTTTTAGGTTCCCTGGATGTGGATCAGGTCAGGAAGGTAGAAAAAAGCGCAGTGGAATATGTGCGGCCAAAATGGTTTAAGGACGGAGATTTAAAAAAACCCCGTAAATTATACGGAGACTTCTATCGGTGCATGGATTTTGAATACATAGGACATTTGTTCTATCTGCTGTCAGAATTTGATGATCAGATTCTGGAGCTGTATACAGCAGACACGTATCTGGAGTGGGCAGCGGATGTCTTTGAGTTAAGGGTGAATCCGGATTTGCATGAAGATGAACGGGGAAAAGAGGAATCACAGATGCTGGGTGTCTATTTCCTGTATTTTGAGGATCTGCTCATAAAACTCAAAGAAAAAGAGCTGACAGAAAAACTGCAGACAATACAATCCCTGTGGGATAAGATGATGGACAGGGTCCACCGGGGGGCAGATTCTTATGCAGCGGCAATTACAGAGCATTTTTATGATAACGCGGGATTCGGACCTGCTGCCGGCGCTCTGAGCGTAAGCAAAAAGCGGGAGAGTGCGGAAAAATACGGTGAGCTTCTGCTGGCAAATATAGGATACTCCAATGATTTTCGGGCACAGAATCCGGATCGCTGGTGGGAAGCCCTGTCTTATATGACCCACTCCCTGTGGGGTGGCCTGACGGCAGCCGCAGCATATAAAGTCTTCTCCTATTTACAAAATACAGAATTCCTGGAAGGAAGCTACCGGGCCACTGCAGGTGTACTATACTGTTATGATACGCATGCAACGGCTGTAACCCCCTTAAAAAAGGGGATGGCTGTTTCCACCTATGCTGTTGCCGGGCCGCACATCAATCGTCCGGACTTATCCAGAGACCGTTTTGGACAGGCTGCTTTCTATAGGGACGGCGGTATTTTTGCCAGGTTATTCGACAGTGATGACCAGACACCTGACTGGGATATGGGCGAAGAGATGACAGCATATCTTGACAGCTTTGGACAGAAGACATTCATCATAAATAACAAAGGAACCTTACGTGTGATAAATGGCAGTTATGAAGAGACAGAGACAGGATATAAAATTACCAGCTTCGCACCATATAGCAGGGACTTTTATTATATATCAGAAGATGGTATGACTTTGTTAGAGCGCCAGGGAGACGGGAGAAGTGTTGTATTACAGATAAGAAGGTAACTATATGTCAGATGATATTATCTCTATTTCGGTTCCGCCATTTCCCGATTTTATAGAGGGAAACTATCGGATGATGAAAAAAGGCCAGAATCATATAAACAGAAGGAATCTAGGATACTTTGACCTGATTGCGGTGAAGAAGGGGAAGTTATTTCTCTCTGAAGATGACTCTCAATATGTGGTAAAGGAAAATGAACTGTTTATCTTATTACCTGACAGACATCATTTTTCATGGAGACCGTGTCAGGAGGATACGGAATTCTATTGGCTGCATTTTTATACAACGGCGCAGTGGAGGCAGAGCAGAAGAGCGAGCCGGTTTATTTCCAATCTGCCTATACCGGAATTACACTACCATCAATGTTCTTACACGCTTCATCTGCCGAAGCATGCGTTGATCAAAGAGCCGGCCATGCTGTTTGGACTGTTTCATAACCTGCTGGACAGTACAACTTCCGGTAAAGAATATATATGGAAGACGGAAGAGCTGTTTTTGAGATTTTTGAAATTCATTGAAAGTCTGGGTATGTATAAGGATAGAAGTACGGTGCTGGCAGAACAGATCTATATGTATTTAGAGAATAATTTAGGACAGCCTGTATCAAATCAACTTTTATCAGAGGTCTTCCATCTGCACAGTAATTACCTGGCAAAAGTGATGAAGGCGGCTTATGGGAAAACACCAATGGAGGTTTTGATGGAAATGCGGATGGAATATGCGAAACAATATCTGCTTCGTTCCGAATATGGGATAGGGACAATCGCCAAGATGGTTGGTTTCAATTCAGAGATATATTTTTCCAACTGTTTCAAGAAACGTATGGGTATTTCTCCGCAGAATTACAGAAAAAAGTATGAGGAGCACATTTAAAATGAGTAATACAAAAACAAACAGCAACGGCCTGTCTTTAAAAAACAGAATCGCGTACGCGGGTACAGATGCGGCAGGAAACCTATTGTACTGTACTCTGACCAGCTTTATTAATTTTTACCACACAGATGTATTCGGGCTTTCTATCGGAACAGCAGCCATAATCGCTCTGTTTGTCCGGATTCTCAATACCGCTACTGTTCCGCTGTGGGGGCTGGCAATTGATAAAACAAGATCAGTATACGGCAAGAGCCGTCCATGGTTTGCAAGGCTGGCAATACCTTTTGGGGTGTTTATGTGTCTTACTTTCTTTACACCGCATTTGTCGGGAAACTCCAGAGTTGCTTACGCGGCATTCACTTATCTGACCGCAAGCATCCTCTATACCGGTATTTCTACACCTATAACGGCCATTCTGCCCAATTTAAGTAATGAGTCCTATGAGAGGACAAAGCTGAATTCTTTTAGAATGATTGGAGGAAACATAGGATATTTTGTAACGGCGACATTTACCCTGACACTGGTATCCGTGCTGGGCAGAGGCAACAGACAGCAGGGATTCTCACTGACCGTGCTGCTATACACAGCTATTTCGGTATGTATGTTTTTCTATGCATTCAGGAATACGAGAGAAGTAAATGCAAAGACTGCTAAAAGTCTTCCAATCAGAGACAGCTTCAAGGCGCTCAGGTCAAACTGGCCGTGGGTTATCGTGGTGTTGGGAAGTGCTTTTTATTGGCTGGGCAACTCAACCAGAACCTCTTCCCTGATCTATTATTCCCGTTATTATCTGGAAAATGAGAATTATGTTTCTATTCTGAACGCATTGGTGTTGACACAGATGATCGGAGTTGCGGCCATTCCATTTCTGGCACGAAGATTATCAAAAACCTGTATTATGATTCTTGGATTCTTTATCGCTGCTGTAGGTCAGATATCCTTAGGTATTGCAGGAAGAAATTTTACAGTGATCGTGATTGCCTGGGTGATCACAAGTATCGGAACCGGGATTGCGGTGTCCATGCCCTTTGCCATGCTGTCTGACACCGTGGATTACGGTGAATATAAAAACGGAGTGAGAGCCAGCGGCTTTTTGACCGCAGTGGGAAGTGCAGTGGGACTTCAGGTAGGTACCGGATTGGGAGATTTTGTACCGCTGAAGCTGATGCAGCATTTTGGGTATGTTGCAAATCAGAAGCAGTCGGCGACTGCACTGGCAGCGATGAAGACCGGTTTCTCTTACCTGCCGGCTGCATTTTTCATCATAGGTGCGGTCATTATGATATTTTATTACAGATTCGAGAAAAACGAGAGCGTTGTTTTGGAAGAATTGGCTAACAGGAGAGAAAAAATCACAGATACGGATAACAGGCACCGTAATACAGTTCATAAAAATAGACTTGTGCAAGAAGTATGATCTGGTATGGTACTTTTGCTGAGCAGCCAACACAAGAAGCTGGAAGGAAGTGGAATCAACAGAATCTGAGAATCTGATCTACTTGGAGATGGCAGCAAATCTTTTGGAAGATTAGCATGCCGTACAATATACAAAAAGAGGAAAAAACGAATGAAAATTTTAGAAGTTGTATTAAATACAGAAAAGGATGCAGTAGATTTTGTTTCTGAGATGACCAGATGTTCCGAAGATATTGACTTAAGTTATGGTCACTTTGTGGTTGACGCAAAATCAATACTTGGTGTTTTGGGATTGGGGGTCGGAAAGAAGGTGAGATTATCCGTTTATTCAGATGATACAAAAGTATTAGAGGAAAATATTAAGAGATATATAGTATCATGAATAGCGTTAAATTCTATAGGATAATGTTTTAGTGTCTATTTTATTATCCTAATATTCTATACTGCTTTATGAAGAGCAGAAAATGTCACATCTCTGAAATTCTTTCACATGATAAAAGATAACAAGAAAAAAGGTACAGCATAACGTAAAGTTCTGTTGTGCCTTTTTAATTATTTAAACACTTAAAAAATTTTTATGTAATAATCAATACGGCAAAGGATTTTACAATCTACAGGCAATTCTTTGGTTTTTTATGGCTTGAAAACTAAATGCATTGACTCATATGGATTATATTTATTTGTTAAAGAATGAAAATAAAATAAAAAATATAGTAATAAAATAGACAGTTATGTAACAAAATGCAAATTGAGTTGACATATCTTAAACTTGCAGGTTAGAGTGAATACAAGGTTAGCGTTTGAATGAAAATAATAGTTTCTGCCTTTTAGAGTTTGTGAATTATTAAAAAACAGGAGGGTTTTAGTTATGAAACAGAGTGTATTACAACGGTATGAAAATGTAAAGTTATTATCCGCAACTCCTTTTTACACAAAAAGCCAGTTGGATATGGAGTATCTGTTGAGCTTAAAAGTAGAATATCTGTTACAGAACCATTTGCATGAAGCAGGGATACTAGGTGAAGAGGACACTGATATTCCGTACATGTGGGGGCTGTGGGACAAAACGGATTACCATAAAGGCTGGGAGGACCCTACCAGTCAGCTAAGGGGACATTTTCTGGGGCATTGGTTGTCAGCAGCGGCTTATATGTACAAGTTAAAAGAGGAGCCGAGACTGAAAGGGAAAATTGAATATATCATAGGAAAATTGGCTGAATGTCAGGAACGTAATGGGAACGGGTGGGCAGCGGGGATTCCGGAAAAATACCTGCAATGGGTTGCAGAAGGAAAAACGGTTTGGGCACCCCATTATAACATTCACAAGACTTTCATGGGTCTTATTGACGTTGCGCGAATAATGGATAATAAACAGGCGTATGAGATTGCTGCAAATTTTGCCGAATGGTTCTATAAGTGGAGCGGGCAGTTTAGCGAAGAAAAAATGCAGGACATATTAGAATGCGAAACCGGAGGCATGATGGAGGCTTTTGCAGACCTTTATAGTTTAAGCAAAGATCCAAAACACTTAGAACTTATGAAACGTTATGAAAGAAGCCGTTTGTTCGATCGCATGATGGCCGATGAGGATATTTTGACTAATACTCACGCAAATACAACAATTCCTGAAATACACGGTCTTTGCAGAGCCTTTGAGGTGACTGGTGACAAGCGTTATTATGACCGGATGGAAAAATATTGGATGCTGGCAGTAGAAAAGCGTGGTGTATTAGCAACTGGCGGACAGACTCTGGGAGAAATCTGGATGCCTGAGAACATGGGAGCTCGGTATGGATACAAAAACCAGGAGCATTGCACTGTTTATAACATGATAAGACTTGCAGATTATTTGTATCGGGCTACAGGAGATGTGAAATATCAGGATTATATTGAAGTTAATCTCTATAATGGGACAATGGCCCAGTGCTTTTACAAAGGTTATAATAGCGATTACGGGCATCATTTAAGTTATGGAGCAGGATATAAAAAGACGGTTGTGACATATTTTCTTCCTCTTGGACCAGGTGCTAAGAAGCCGTGGGCTTCCGAGAAAAATGATTTCTTTTGTTGTCATGGCTCCGCAGTACAGGCATGTGCAACTTTTCAAAATTATATTTTTTATAAAAGGGATAAAGGGATTATTATCAACCAGTATATAGATGCTATTTGGGAAGAAAATGAAAAGACAGTGATTTTAAAACGTGACCATTTGGAAGAAGAAATACATAGGCCAAAATTTTGGCGTTTCCATATAACAGCAGATGGAGGCTGTTATCCAATCACATTACGAGTGCCATATTGGGCGAAAGGAATGAAGTGTTCAATAGATGGTAGAAAAGTAGAGAATAGGGCAGAAAATGGGTATGTGACACTGATTGAGGAATGGCACGGCCAGAAGATTACTTTTGATATCAGTTTTGCAATAGAGGCAGTGAGATTGAAGGGCAGCGAATTATATGCCTTTCGGGAAGGACCGATTCTTTTAGCGGGGTTAACGGACAAGGAAGTAACAATTCATAGCGGGCAGATTCGGCCAGATGAATTATTAGTACCTTTTGCTGAAAGGGAGTGGGGGTTCTGGAGAAATAGTTTTATTACAAAAGGCCAGAAGGAGAATATCGTGTTTAAGTATCTTTATGAAATATGCGAAGAACAGTATACAGTTTATTTTCCTGTCATATGAGAATTGTGTGCATTATATTTGCATGTTTTCCTGGTTTTTACTATTTATTACCCTGGGATTGCCTTATATAATAAATATAACAAACAAATTATTAGACAGAATAAATGTTCAAAGCGGCCGCAGCGCAAACCTTGGTTCCCGTTGATTATGTATTGTGATTGTAGGAGGAAATGAATTTGAAAAAAAGAATCATTAAAAAGTCCTTGGTGATACAAACAGCTATAGTTATATCATTGACTATATTTGGGTGTAGCGGTAATGATAGTTTATCAAAAAACAGCGATTCTGTAAAGAAAGATCGGAAGAGCGTCGTGTAGGGAAA
>ERZ506775.420-NODE-420-length-21941-cov-5.33295_pt1 | contig 21941 bp, 20 predicted proteins | sample MGYA00513980_ERZ506775 | MGnify/ENA metagenome assembly ERZ506775 | reverse complement strand
ACGATAAGTATAGGTAAGAAGATCTCCCAGGCCTGTTTTCATATTATGGGTATGAATCCAGGAGCCTTGGGCGATGTCCTCCCTGGCCTGTCCGATGGGAGAGCCGTACTTTATAACTGCCTCCCCTGCCCGGATGTCCTTCAGGGCAAACTTGTGACCCTGGGGGATATCTTCTGATAACAGGATTTCCTTATGATCCAAATGGACAGAGGTGCCTGCTGCAAGCGGAGCAAGCGCTACGGCAACACTGTCATCCGGATGAATCTTCAGATAAGTCTGCATGGGAATATTCATCCTCCTTTATAAAATGCGATTCCATATAATAGCTAAGTATGAAATGTAAGGGCTTACACTAAATCTACAACTTGGCGGGGAGTTCGTCAACATGAATTTTAAAAATTGGACAAAAAACAAGAATTTTATTAATATTTCACAAAAATAAAAGAGAAAACTTGTGAAAAATATCGCAGCAAAAAGAATTGCTTTTTTGTTTTCCTGTCTGTATAATGAAAAATAAAGTGTAAGGGCTTACACTTCCACAGCGAAAGGAACGTGGGATTATGAACATATACGATATCGCGAAGCTTGCAGGGGTTTCCATTGCCACCGTATCACGAGTGGTCAATGACAGCCCAAAGGTGAGTGAAAAGACAAAAGAAAAGGTACGGGCAGTCATGGCAGCAAATGACTATATACCCAATGTATTTGCCAGGGGCATGAGCCTGAACTCCATGAAGACAGTGGGAATCATCTGTCCAAGTGTTTCAGACCATTATATGGCATCTGCTGTGGCATATCTGGAGAAGAACCTGAGAAATTACGGTTATGACTGCATTTTATACTGCAGCGGATATGATCAGGAGGATAAGGAGATCTCTGTGCAGATGATTCTGCAGAAACGCATTGACGCGCTGCTTTTAGTGGGCTCCTGCTACGCGGGGGACAAGGAGTACGGGGAAGACATTACTTATATTAAGAAGGCTTCCGAAGAGATTCCTGTGTTTATTATGAACGGTTTCATTGACGGGGAGAATATCTACTGTATGCTCACAGATGATTACCAGTCCGTGTTTGATGCCGTTTCCGCTATGATCGCCTCAGGCAGAAAGCAGATCCTGTTTCTCAGTGATTCTTATTCATACAGTGCCATGCATAAGCTGCAGGGGTATGAGGATGCCCTGAAGGCTGCAGGCATTCCGGTGTTCGGGGAGCGCAAGGTCTACATCAAAAATGAGATCCATCTGGTGCGGGACATTCTGCTGGCCAGAAGAGATCTGGTGTTTGACGGCGTCATTGCCACAGATGACGGTCTGGCAGTGGGCGCAGTAAAATACGCCAAGGCAAAGAAGCTGTCCGTACCGCAGGATATCAGTATTATAGGTTACAATAATTCAGAACTTTCCATTGGATGTGAGCCGGAGCTGACATCCATAGACGGCAGGGGTGACTTGCTGTGCAAGATGACAATTGACTCCCTGATGGAGGTCTTAAAAGGAGAAAGCGTGGAGCACAGAAAATATGTGCGGTGCCGTCTGGAAAAACGGTGCACCACAGATTTTTGATAAAAAGCCCATCGCCAAAGGCGGTTTTAAAATTTCCGCATAAACGTAGCGGAAAAAGAGTGAAAGGAAAAGAATCATGAGAGGATTAAAGAAAGCCTTTATACTTGCTTTATGTGTCACTGCAGTTCTGGGACTTGGCGGCTGTTCTTCCATTAAAAGTGAGAAGAGAATCGTTCGGATTTCCCATGCCCAGTCTGAGACACATCCGGAGCATCTGGGACTTTTAAAATTTAAGGAATATGTGGAGGAGAATCTGGGAGACAAATATGAGGTTCAGATTTTTCCAAATGAGATACTGGGTTCCGCGCAGAAGGCCATAGAGCTGACGCAGACAGGAGCCATTGACTTTGTTGTGGCGGGCACAGCCAACCTGGAGACTTTTGCAGATGTATATGAGGTGTTCAGCATGCCGTATCTGTTTACTTCCGAGGAAGCCTATCATGAGGTGATGGGCGATACGGACTATATGAATCAGGTATATGCGTCCACGGACGAGGCAGGTTTCCGGGTACTGACCTGGTACAATGCGGGAACCAGAAGCTTTTACGCAAAAAAACCGATTCATACACCGGAGGATCTAAAGGGCCTGAAAATCCGTGTACAGCAGAGTCCGGCCAGTGTAAACATGGTAAAAGCTTTCGGCGCGGCTGCCTCCCCTATGAGTTTCGGCGAGGTTTACACCGCCATACAGCAGGGTGTCATTGACGGTGCGGAGAACAATGAGCTTGCCCTTACCAATAACAAACACGGGGAAGTGGCAAAATACTACTCTTACAACAAGCACCAGATGGTGCCGGATATGCTGATCGGAAACCTGAAATTTTTAAACGGACTGAGCAGTGAAGAACGTGAAGTATTTGAACAGGCTGCCCTTCTGTCCACAGAGGTGGAGATGGAAGAGTGGGACAAGCAGGTGGAAGAGGCAAAAGATATTGCGCAGAACCAGATGGGTGTGGAGTTCATTGACGTGGATGTGCAGGCATTTAAGGACAAGGTGTCCAATGTGCAGCAGGATATGCTGGATGATAACCCGGACATTCAGGAATTGTATGACCATATCCAGAAAATCAATGAGAAATACGCAAAGGAGGAAGAGTAAATGAAAGCCTTACACTCAATCCGAAAAGTTATCAATACGATTTTAAGCTCTGCCTGTGCTGTTATTTTTGCGTTTATGGTATGCATCGGAACCTATCAAATCGTGATCCGTTACTTCTTCAACAGTCCCAGCACCGTTTCCGAGGAGCTTCTGACCTACAGCTTTACCTGGATGGCGCTGCTTGCCTCCGCTTATGTGTTTGGTAAAAGAGACCATATGCGTATGGGATTTTTAGCAGATAAGATCACAGGGACAAAAAGAAAAGTCCTGGAGATCGTGATCGAAATCCTGATTATGATCCTGGCCGGAAGTGTTATGATTTACGGCGGAGCTACGATCATGAACCTTACCATGACCCAGAAGACGGCTTCCCTGGGAATCCCCATGGGTATCATCTACACGGTCGTACCGCTTTCCGGCGTGCTCATTGTTCTGTACTCCATTTTCAATATTGTGGATCTGTGCAGCGGATATGAGCAGGAGCATCGGGAAGTGAAAGAATAATCTGAGGAAAAGGAGTTTCGATTATGAATACAGCATTAGTTTCAGGATTGATCATATTGGTTCTGCTGGTCATCATGCTGCTGGCAGGTGTGCCCATTGCAGTAGCGCTGGGAATCTCTTCCGTATGCGCCATTCTGCCGGTTATGGATACAAGTGTTGCGGTTCTCACCGGCGCGCAGAGGATTTTTTCCGGTATTTCCGTGTTCAGTCTTCTTGCCATACCGTTTTTCATTCTGGCCGGAAATATCATGAATAAGGGCGGCATCGCGGTCCGTCTGATCAATCTGGCAAAGCTCATCACAGGACGTGCACCCGGTGCGCTGGCCCAGACAAATGTCATTGCAAACATGCTTTTCGGAGCCATCTCCGGTTCCGGTACAGCGGCAGCCTCAGCCATGGGGTCCATCATCGGCCCGATTGAGAAGGATGAGGGATATGACCCTAACTTCTCCGCGGCTGCCAATATTGCCACTGCCCCAACCGGGCTTTTGATTCCGCCAAGCAATGTTATGATCACCTTCTCCCTGGTCAGCGGCGGGACTTCTGTGGCAGCGCTCTTTATGGCGGGCTACATACCCGGGATTTTGTGGGGACTGGCATGTATGCTGGTGATCTATTTCATTGCAAAGAAAAAAGGATACCGGGCAAAAACAAAATTTACATTTAAAGAAGCCATGAAAATTGTTTTACAGGCTCTGCCGTGTCTGCTGCTTATCATTATTGTGATCGGCGGTATTATCGGCGGTATCTTCACAGCCACAGAGGGGTCTGTGGTGGCAGTTGTATATAGTCTTGTTTTATCCCTGTTCTTTTACCGTTCCATCAGCTTGAAGGACTTGCCCAAGATTTTCAAGGAAAGCGCTGAGATGACAGGTATTATTATTTTCCTGATCGGTGTTTCCAGTATTATGTCATGGGTTATGGCATTTACCAATATCCCCACAGCCGTTTCCAATGGTCTGCTGGCCATCAGCAGCAACAAGATCGTTATCTTCCTGCTGATCAATGTGATTCTGCTGATCGTAGGAACTTTCATGGATATGACACCTGCCTGCCTGATCTTCACACCGATTTTCCTTCCGGTGTGTACGGCGCTTGGCATGAATCCTATCCATTTTGGTATCATGCTGATCTTCAACCTTTGTATCGGAACCATCACACCGCCTGTGGGCACCACACTGTTTGTGGGCGTCAAGGTGGGAAAGGTGAAGATAGAGACGGTATTCCGACAGCTTTTGATCTATTTTGCAGCGATCTTCGTTGTACTTATGCTGGTAACTTATATCCCGCAGCTCAGTCTCTGGCTGCCAAGTCTGATGGGATATGTGTAAAATAAAAGGAGGTAATGTTTTATGAAACAGTTTATGGACAAAGATTTTCTATTGAGCACCCCCACCGCACAGGAATTATATCATGACTTTGCGGCAAAGGTGCCGGTTCTTGACTACCACTGCCACATCAATCCGCAGGAGATCGCAGAGGACAGAAAGTTTGAGAACATCACACAGGTATGGCTGGGCGGAGACCATTACAAATGGCGCCAGATGCGTTCCAATGGTGTGGAGGAGCGTTATATCACCGGAGACGCACCAGACAGAGAAAAATTCCAGAAATGGGCGGAGACACTGGAGAAAGCCATCGGCAATCCTCTGTTTCACTGGAGTCATCTGGAGCTGCAGCGGTATTTCGGATATACAGGTGTGTTAAACGGGGATACTGCGGAGGAAGTATGGAATTTGTGTAATGCAAAGCTTCAGGAGGCTTCCATGAGTGCAAGAAATCTGATCCTCCAGTCAAATGTTACGCTGATCTGCACCACCGACGATCCGGCAGATGACCTGAAATGGCACAAAATGCTGGCAGAAGATGAGAGTTTCCCGGTACAGGTACTTCCTGCATGGAGACCGGATAAGGCCATGAATCTGGAAAAACCGGATTACGGTCAGTATCTGGAGACACTGGCAGAGGCGGCTAATATGGATATCCAGTCTTTTGAGGACTTGAAAGCAGCGCTGAAGTCCAGAATGGCATTTTTCAATGAGATGGGCTGCCGGGCGTCAGATCATGGGCTGGAGTATGTCATGTATGTTCCGGCTTCTGATGAGGAGGTTGAGGCTGTCTTCCAGAAGCGGTTGAATGAGGAGACGGTTACCAGGGAGGAAGAGCTGAAGTTTAAGACAGCGTTCATGCTTTTTGTTGCCGGGGAATATGCGAAGATGGGCTGGGCTATGCAGCTTCATTATGGATGTAAGCGTGATAATAATACGGATATGTATGAAAAGCTGGGTCCGGATACAGGGTTTGACTGTATCAATAATTATGCACCGTCAGGTCAGATCGCGGATTATTTAAATGCGCTGAATGCAGAGGGGAATCTTCCGAAAACGGTGATTTACAGTTTGAATCCCAATGATGATGAGGCGATTGGAACGATCATCGGTTGTTTCCAGAATTCAGATGCTGTTGGAAAGATTCAGCAGGGGTCTGCATGGTGGTTCAATGACCATAAGACAGGAATGACAAAGCAGATGACATCTCTTGCAAACTTAGGTCTGCTGGGGAACTTTATCGGAATGCTGACGGATTCCAGAAGTTTTCTTTCTTATCCGAGGCATGAGTATTTTAGAAGGATACTTTGTGAGATGATCGGTAATTGGGTGGAAAATGGAGAGTATCCTAAGGATATGAAGATGCTGGAGAGGATTGTGAAGGGGATTTCTTATAATAATGCGGTGCGTTATTTTGGGTTTGAACTGGAAATGAAATAGAGATAGGGGAAAAGAGTCTGTGTGGAAGTTGCATGCGGGCTCTTTTTTTTGTGGCAAAGGGGACGGGATGAGGCGGTGTGCAGCCGGGGACGGCGGGCGGGGGTCTGTTTGTGTCCGCTCGACGTTCCAGGACTGTGAACTAACCTCCAACTGCAACTAAGACGCTCGCCGGAGGGCTCGCGCCTAAGTTTCCGTAGGAGGTGGATTTCACAGACCCTTCCACTTAACCTCGCTGACACAAACAGACCCCCGCCCGCCGTCCCCGGCTGCACACCGCCTCATCCCTGGTTTTCTCAGGGCAGAGTTATGGATTAGATATCATTTGGGTAATAATGAGGTCTGTTAGTTTGAAAATTTTGGATTTACGTATGGATTCTAAAGATTTTTCTTGAATTATATGTAAAAATAGGTGAGTTAGCGGTGAAAATTTCTTGGATTACATACGAAAGGTAAGAAGGGATTTCAAATTATCCGTAAAGAGAGGAAAAACCACGGCGAAACATCTTAAAATTACCTACAAAAGCCAAATGCTACTTTCAAATTATCCGTAAAGAGAGGAAAAACCACGGCGAGGCATCTAAAACTGCCAACGAAAGCTAAATATCTTTTTCCAATTATCTGTAAAGCAGGAAAAATCTGTGTTCATCCTTTGTGACTAACTGTAAAATAAAGAAAATCTGCAGTCATAATATATGCCGGTTCTGTATATCACCAGGTGTTTTCATTCTGCAGACATGAAAAAGCAAGGCAGCCAGCCATGGTATGAAGCAGAATGTACCATATCGGTACTGCGTAAATCATATTACTTGGCACGGAATGTTCTGGGGACAGGGGAGGATGAAAGAAAGGAAAAACGGCGATTTTTGTATGGAAGATTGTAGCTTATTGTGTTAAAATAAACCGAAAAGGAATTTAGAGAGGAGAAATATTGTGGAAAATCGAAGAATTATCCAGGTGGAAGAGAAAGTTCCGCCAAAGCTTCTGATACCGCTCAGTATTCAGCATATGTTTGCCATGTTCGGGGCGTCTGTGTTGGTTCCGTTTTTGTTTGGAATCAATCCGGCGGTGGTTCTGTTTATGAACGGTGTGGGGACGCTGTTGTTTATACTGATCACTAAAGGGAAGGCGCCGGCCTATCTGGGGTCCAGTTTTGCTTTTATTGCGCCGGCCAGTATTGTGATCAGTAAGTTTGGATATGCCTATGCGCTTGGCGGGTTCGTGGCAGTGGGATTTTTGGGGTGCATCCTGTCTTTCATTATTTATAAGTTTGGGTCGGATTGGATCGATGTTGTGCTTCCTCCGGCAGCTATGGGGCCGGTTGTGGCGCTTATCGGTCTGGAGCTTTCTTCTACGGCGGCCAGTAATGCGGGGATGCTGGATGAGGTGGTCAATCCGAAGAATGCCATTGTGTTTTTGGTGACGCTCGGTGTCGCTGTGATCGGGTCTGTGGTTTTTCGGAAATTTTTGTCCGTGATTCCTATTCTGATCGCTATTCTGGCAGGATATGCGGCAGCACTTCTCTGCGGGATCGTGGATTTTACGGAGGTGGCGAATGCCTCAATTTTTGCACTGCCGAATTTCTCTGCGCCGAAATTTAATCTGCAGGCAATCCTGATCATTCTGCCGGTTATTCTGGTCATCGCCTCAGAGCATATTGGACATCAGATCGTAACAGGGAAGATTGTAGGAAGGGACCTGATCAAGGATCCGGGTCTGCACCGTTCTCTTTTTGCGGATAATTTTTCTACTATGATCTCCGGGTTTATCGGTTCTGTGCCGACTACCACTTACGGAGAGAATATTGGGGTTATGGCTGTGACAAGGGTTTACAGTGTGTATGTGATCGGCGGGGCAGCGGTGCTTTCAATCATCTGCTCTTTTGTAGGTAAACTGTCAGCCCTTATCAGTACCATTCCGGGACCGGTCATCGGGGGAATCTCCTTCCTTCTGTATGGTATGATCGGTACTTCCGGTATCCGTATTCTGGTGGACGGACGCGTGGATTACGGACGTTCCAGGAACCTGGCACTGACCTCGGTTATTTTTGTGACCGGGTTGTCGGGAATTTCGGTGAAATTTGGACAGATTGAATTGAAGGGTATGGTTTTGGCCTGTGTAGTGGGTATGCTTTTAAGCCTGCTGTTTTATGTACTGGACAGATTTAAACTGACCAATGATCTGGAAGAAGAGTAAGAGAAGAGGTGAAAGAAGGGGGCTGTCGGAAAGCAGTCCCCTTTTTTCGTCCGCCAAAGAAAATCAGGGTTGTATGCTGCGTTCAAAGAAAGAGATAGCAATACCTCCGTACATATATTCTTTTGTTATTTTGAAATTGAATTTTTTATAAAAATAGTGATTCTGTGTTTTATCGGAAGGTGTCTCCAACGCCCAGTGTCTGGCGTTGGGGTATTTTTTATCAAGAAAACGCATGGCTGTCTGTCCAATGCCTTTGTTGGCGTATTTGGGTATGACACAGAGAGCGCCAAGATAGTAGGACTCATCCCCTTCCGGCCTGACAGAGACTGCGCCAACAATGGCGCCATCAGCGATTATCTTATAAACATCACGTTTTTGTAAGTTATCCAGAATGTCATTTTCTGTTTTGTTATATCCCGGGCATTCCCCGTACTTTAAATAGTCGCTGTAAAAACTCATATTATAAACTTCGGCAAGCCTTTTAGCGTCGCTGCGGCATGCTTTTTCTATTTTAATTATCATGGGATAACTCCTTTTGGCTGTAATGGATTATGGATTGATTACTCTATTTTAAACATTTGGTACATAAGTGTCAATTATTTTGAAGCAGCAGGGCAGCAATCAGAAGACAGGTGGCAATTACGGCCGCATTTATCCTGACAGGTGCAGCATGAAAATGGATGTAAGAACAGGAATATACGGCCTTGACTCTCACATAATGTCATCGTTTATACTTATTAAAAAGAGAAACTGAAGTAAAAAGAGGAGGGACATGTTTACAATGTGCAAAGAATGTTATATTGACAACAGCCGAATCACACCGTTGCTGAATCCCGTGGACTGCCTGAGTCATCATACCCAATATATCTGCGGAACATGCGGGCGCTGTATTTGTATAGAACGGGATTTGAGAAGAGGGCTGCAGAGATGGAATTTTCCCTTTCAGTCTCTGGAACAGGCAAAGCTTTATCTGCGCACAGCGGATGTGGCCATGAAAAAGTCTTGCGGCATCTATGAGATAAAGAGCAGCCGGGGAAGAATTTCGTATAAAATTTTCCCCGGTGAAGAAGAACTGCAGAGTTACCTGAAAAAGAACAGAAACAAAATATGTGAAGCCATGTCACCTGTCTTTTCCGTGAAAGAATACCGGGAGTACCCATTTACCCGAGTGCGAAGGCTGACGCATGAAGAAATAGAGAGGTACATGCAGGAGAAAAATAGGCAGAAATGATCACAGATCTGTTTCCCTGTTCAGTCTGACGGCAGCAAAGCAAAATCCCAGTCCGCCCATGAGCAGAAGCAGACATATGGTGAAGACTAACTCACGGCCTGACATCGCTTTGCCCAGCAAAATGGAGCGGATGCTGTTGATCACATGGGTAAAGGGATTGCCGCTTACCAGGATTTTCAGTATACCGGTGATTCTATCCACAGGAAACAGCGCAGAGCTTAAAAAGAACACGGGCAGCACAATGGCGTTCATCACAGACTCGTACACCATTTCATTGGGAAGGATCAGGCTGATGCCGTAACAGATTCCGGACATAAAAAAGGCAGTCAGAAAGATCAGAAGCAGAATGATGCAGAAGCCTGATATACCGGTATGGAATCTCACGGAAAAGAAAAGGCTGATGAGCCCCATAAGGCCGACTTCCAAAAAAGTGCAGAGAACACCTTCCAATATCTGCCCCAGTATGACGGAGGTTCTTTGGACCGGAGCGATGAGAATCCGGTAGAAGCTTCCCTCTGCCTTCAGCATATAATTCATGATTCCGCTGCTGCTGCACACAGAGAAGGAGACCAGCACCATGAGGCCGGGCAGGATAAATGCCGTGTAATTTCCTATCTCTGTGCCCTGCAAGGTCTGTCCTGCCACGGCGCTGTATAATACCAGCCAGAGAACTGGCTGCGTCAGGGTGATGATAATGGTGAGCTTGTTGTGAAAGCGCCATTTTATATTTTTCCATAAGATCGTAAAGACTGTCATATGCATGCCTCCTGTTTGCTGTCCTCTGTGAGTTTCAGAAAAATATCATCCAGGGACGGCTGTTTTATCTCAATGCCCAGAAAGGGAATCTGATTCTTTAACAGAAACACATTGGCAGTTTCCATATCGCGGCGGATATCTTCCGTAAAGAGCAGACAGCAGTTGTCCTGTATTCTGATTCTGTCCGGCAGAAAGAGACCGGACATCCGTTTTACAGAATCCCCGGCGGCAGATTTGGAAGAAAAGGTGATCCGGATCATATCCTGTCTGATATACTGCCTCAGGGCAAAGGGGGTTCCCTGGGCCACTTCTTTTCCCTCCTTCATGATACAGACCGTATCACTCAGACTGTCAGCCTCCTCCAGATAATGTGTTGTGAGAAAGACAGTGGTGCCGAATTCTTCCCGGATCTTCTCCATCATCTTCCACATAGCCATGCGGGACTGGATATCCATGCCCACAGTAGGTTCATCCAGAAACAGGATTTCCGGTTCCGACATAAGGTTCAGAGCAATGTCCAGCCGCCTTTTTATGCCGCCTGAATAGGAGGAGACGGGATATTTCAGATATTGTGTCAGGTCAAATGCATCAATCAGCATGTCCATGCGTTTTTTTGCCGCGGCTTTCGGAATTCGGTATAGACGGCTCTGAAACATCATATTTTCTCTGAGAGACAAATGCATATCAATAGAGGTCTGCTGGGAGACACAGGCAATTTTTGCCCGTATGCGGTCCGCGTCACGGTTAAGGTCCAGGCCCAGAACAGATACCTTTCCGGAACCGGGTTTCAAAAAGGTGGTCAAAATTCGTATGAGTGTTGACTTGCCGGCGCCGTTCTGCCCAAGAAGGGTAAAGATCTCGCCCCTTTTTACTGTCAGGCTGAGGCCGGACAGGGCCTGCACGCCGTTTTTATATTGCTTGTACACCTGTTCGGCACAGATGGCGTAAGGTGATGTCTGCTGCATGGCCTATCAATCCTCCTCAATGGGAAACTGGATTTCCGTAATGTATTTATCCGGGTTTCCTTTTATGATCATGCCCGGTCCTTTGAGGAAAATCTCCCGGAAGGGAGGTCTTAGAACCAGGTGGTGCTCTGCGGCAAAGTGATCGATTGCGGCATATGCCTGAAAAAGTGTATCATAGGAACCGGTATGTGTGACGCAGAGCGCTCGTATGCGGGGGAAAACTTTCACATTTACACTGCTGCCGGCCGGTGTTTCCTGCGTGGGGACACACAGTTCCATACTCCCCATTTTCGTTTCCGGGTCCATGCTGAGATAGGAGAAGAAGGGAGACCCATTTGTCTTTCCGCGTACGGATTGAAACACTTTGGGGAACATGCGGTTTGCTTTTGCGGCGTCTCCCCGATATTTCATGTATGCAGCCCGTATGGGCTCGATTTCTCTGATTTCTACTTTGTGATCCATGATCATTCCTCCTTATTCTTTGTGATTGCGATCCATACCTGAAAATGTCCGTTCTCCGGCTGTTTTTCATATATGGGATAGATTTCCACATCCGGCAGACAGGCGTACTCGTAACCGGAGAATGGAAGCCATTCTGTCATAAAGCGGCGGAAAATGCTCTGCACCTGTTCTTTCAGGCTGCCGTCACTTTCAAACACCACCCATGTGGCAGCGGGGATTGTGTAGTCCAGCATATCTTCCGGCACCGGCTCTTCTGTCTGGGCAGCAATATAATAGAAGATATTCTGTGGGTCCCGGTAAGTGCTGACGCCCAGTATATTCCGTGGTTCCCGGTCAGCAAGGGCGCAGATTTCCCGGAATTTCGGGCCTTCCATGGTTTGTTTCCAGAAGGCGGGAATGCGTTCCATGTTTTTTTCCATGTTTTCTGTCAGGGGTATGCGGATACCTGCAATGCGCATAGGACCCTTCTGTTCAATCCGGTAGGCCATGGGCGTTTCTCCTGTCACGGTCACGGAAAACGTGACGGCAGGATAGGCATGTAACACACATCCCTCATTTCTGGCAGCGGTGGGAGGAATGCCATGGACACTTTGAAAGGCGCGGTTAAAGGAAGTTGGGGAAGTATAGCCGTATTTTAAGGCGATATCCAGAACCTTATGGTCTGTGCGCTGCAGTTCAAAGGCAGCCTGGGTCATTCTTCTCTTCCTGATATAGTCAGACAGGGGAATACCTGCCACATAGGAAAACATTCGCTGAAAATAATAGGTGGAGCAGCAGGCAATCTCCGCTGCTTTGTCATAGGAAATTTCCTTGTCCAGATTTTCCTCAATATATGCGATGGCACTGCTCAGTTTTTTTAACCATTCCATTTTTCTGCCTCCTTGCTTACAGCATAGCTTATGAAAAAAGTATAATCCTCTCTTTTTATGTCCTGTTTTGTAAAGGGATATACAGGAGTTTGGGATGACAGCAGAAAACGTTTGTGCATATACGATTTACGTTGGTGCTGTTATCGCGCAAAACCTATTATAGTCTGATAATATAGAACCGGAACCTATGGTGCAGCAGAATGTTACACATCTATAACGCGTTTTGTCATAGATTACATCCGGAATCAGGCTTAAACAGTGGATTGAAAGAGGAAATTTTACATAGTTGCTACGGGACATGTTAAGAATTTATTTTTTATTGTACATAGAAACGCAAAAATAGTCACAAACTTTGTCAGTTCATTAAAAAAATAGTCATGAGTTTGTTCTATTAAAGTCGTGTAAACGTAAAACAAGATTGCTTATATTAGTAACATCTTTTCTATATAATACCAAACATGGACAGCAAATCCAGTTTTTTGCTGCAAAAGAGGGATTATTATGGATAAAAAGATAAGAAGGAACCGAATCAGGCGGGCACGCAAGGTCAGACGCATGAAGAAAATGCTGACATCAGGAGTTCTTCTGCTGGCAGCCCTGCTTTTTCTCTCCCTGGTGTTTGTACCAAAGGTATCTGCAGAGAGGGAATTAAAGGCCAGATCAGCCCGGGAGGCGGAGCTGGAAGCCAAGATGACAAAGGTGACAATAGGAGCGATCGGTACCTGTATCTTTGGCGATGAGCGGGGAACAGGTATAAAAGGCAGTTTCCTGGAGACATACGAGAAGAAAGAAAACCCTGCCTATTTTTTTCAGAATGTGAAAACAGAGCTTGAAAAGGCGGATGTAAATGTCACGAATTTTATCGGTGATATGTCAGAGGAAACGGCGGCAGGCAGGAAGCATCCTATCAAAGGACAGAAAGAATACGCGGAAATCCTCAAAGAAGGTTCCATCGATCTGGTGAACCTGGCAAATGACAGAACAAAGGACTATGGACAGGACGGATATTATGACACGGCTATCGCGTTAAATGAAGCGGGAGTCGGAGCTTTCGGACATGACCGTGTCTCTTTCAAAAATATAAACGGGATCCAAATTGGCTTCATCGGCATTGATGTGCTTGACAGATCCATGGATATGCAGGCACTGCTGGTTAAAAATATACGGCTTGCTGAGGGTGCAGGCGCACACATGATCGTCGTGTGCATGAACTGGGGCAAAGAAGGGGCCCAAAAGCCCGGCAAAAGTCAGGAGGAGTGGGCACACAGAGCCGTTGAAGCGGGGGCAGATCTGGTGCTGGGGTATCACCCATCCCATGTACAGCAGGTAGAGAGATATGAGGGGAGTTATATCATATACAGCCTGGGAGTATTTTGTAATGGGGCAGATAAGAACCCTGAGGTTTGGGACAGCGTGATATACCGCCAGACATTCGGGTTTTTGGATGGAAAGCTTGTGAAGGCCTGGGAACCGGAACAGATTCCATGCAGGATATCATCCGATTCCGGAGAAAATAATTTTCAGCCGGAGTTGGATGTATAAACCCACCCCTGAAAGAAATAAACAAAGGAGAAAAATAATGAGAACAGGAAAAATTATGGTTTTGGCGGCAGCGGCAATCTTATCGGCAAGTCTTCTGGCAGGTTGCGGCAGCAGCAATGAGGACAAAGATACAAAGACAAAGACAGAAGACACAGCAAAGAAGGATAAGACTGCAGAAAATGACAAGAACAAAAAGAAAGAAGAAGCAAAGGTCATAGAACCAAAAAAGAAGACAGAAGACGTAAAGGTATCGGACAAAAGTGATAATTCCGGCAGCCAGGAAACTGCCGGTGGAGAGGAGAACAGCAATCAGGATAAGACAGCCGGCCAGGAGCAGACAGACAGCCAGGAGCAGTCAGAGGAGAGTAATGAATCCGGCACCCAGGAGAATACAGACGAAAGCAGTGAAAATCAGGATGCGTACACAGATGAAGAAGGACATTACGATCCTTCAGGCGGCAGAGAGACATACGAAACTGCAGGATATGTGCTTGATGTGAATGGCAATACCATGCGGATTGATGAAGAGAACATAGGCGGACGTACTTATGGAGGTGAAGGAGAAGACAGAGCAGTCGAATATAATATAGGCATGGCGATTGTGGATTGTCCTGTTATTATAAAATCGGGCCTCAGCGTGGAAGTGGAGTATTATGTGGAAGATGGCGTGAATTATGCAGTACATATTTACAGTGACGGCGATGAGAAGGAACCCATTGGATAAAAAAATATATAGTTCCCGGAGCTGCAGAAGATCATCTGCGGCCCGGGGACTTTTTTAGCTTCTTTTAAGGTTTTTATGATAAGATAAAGGATAACAAACAATCTTATCACAAAAACAGGAGGGGAAAACATGCGTTTACTGCTTGCAGAGGATGAAAAGGAACTGGCGAATGCGCTGGCAGCGGTGCTGAAACACAACAAGTATTCTATAGATGTGGTTTACAACGGGGCAGATGCCTATGACTGGGCCCAGGCGGCTGAGTATGACGGTATTATCCTGGATATCATGATGCCGAAGATGAGCGGGCTTGAAGTGCTTGAAGCGCTCAGAAAGCAGGGAAGTACCGTACCGATCCTGCTTCTCACCGCAAAAGGAGAGATTGAAGACCGTGTGACAGGCCTTGACATGGGAGCAGATGATTACCTGCCAAAGCCCTTTGCCATGAAAGAACTGCTTGCCAGAATCAGAGCCATGACCAGAAGAAAATCAGAATTTTCCGCAAATATACTGGATTTTGAAGATCTGACCCTAAACAGGGAGAATTTCGAGCTGGCTTATAAAAGCCAGTCTCTCCGCCTTGGAAATAAGGAATTCCAGATGATGGAAATGCTCATGAGAAATTCCGGCCAGTTCATCTCAGCAGAACAGTTTATGGAAAAGATATGGGGCTTTGAGGCGGAGGCAGAGGTGAGTGTGGTGTGGGTCTATCTCTCCTATCTGAGAAAAAAGCTGCAGAATCTGGAGGCGCCCATAGAAATCAGGGCAGCCAGGGGAATCGGCTATAAGCTGGAGAAAAAAGTCTGAGCCGGAAAGGTATGCATATGATTAAAAAACTGCAGAGAAAATTTGTCATGATCACCATGATCTCCCTGCTGGCTGTTCTGCTGCTGGTGGTAGGGGGAATCAATGGCTTGAATATTTATCAGATCACGGGGAAATCCGATATTCTTCTGGAAATGCTGGCTGAAAATGGAGGGAGTTTTCCGAAACAATGGGATAAGGGCAGCCATCCGCCCGGGATGACGGAGGAGACAGTGCCAAAGGACGCGGAGGAGACAGTGCCGAAGGACGCGGAGGAGACAATGCCGAAGGACGCGGAGGAGACAGTGCCAAAGGACCCCGAGGGGCAGACCGGGGAAGGACGGAAGCAGGAAGATGCCTTTGCGGAACCGCAGGATAAGGGGATACGCGGAAGAGGCGGTCTGTTTGGCTATCGGATGTCAGAGGAGACACCATTTGAGACACGATATTTTTCCGTAACAATTCCGGCAGCAAAAGCGGGGTCTGAAAATGCCGCAGATGTCTCACAGATGCAGATAGATCTGACCCATGTGGCAGCAGTCACAGAGGAGGAGGCTGCTTCGTTTGCCGGTGAGGTGCTTAAGAAGGGCAGGGAAAAGGGCTACTGCGGACAGTATAAATACCAGAAGACCGTTAAGGAGGACGGGCAGACCCTATTAGTGTTTGTGGACTGCGGCAATGATCTGCAGTCCATCCGGAATTTTGCCGTTATCTCTCTGATTGTGGCTTTTTTCTGTCTGGTGCTGGTATTGTTTTTGGTAAGCGTACTGTCCGGGCGGGCGATCCGGCCTGTGATCGAGAGCATGGAGAAGCAGAGGCAGTTTATCACAGACGCGGGGCATGAGATCAAGACACCCATTGCCATAATCCTGGCCAACGCGGAGGTGATTGAAATGTGTGAGGGGGAGAGCGAGTGGACCAGAAGTATCCGAAACCAGGTGGAGCGCCTGGGAGAGCTGGTCAGGAACCTGCTCACACTCTCCAGACTGGATGAGATGCAGGACAGGCTTCAGACTGCAGATTTCTCCTGTTCCGAGACTGTGAGGGAGTCTGTGGATGCTTTTGCTCCCATGGCGCAGGCAAAAGGTCTGAAGATGGAAAAAAACATACCGGAAGGCCTTCATATGAACGGATGCGAAGCCAATATCCGCCAGCTTGTCACCATCCTTATGGACAATGCAGTCAAATACAGCCCGGAAGAGGGCAGTGTAAGGGTATCTCTGGAGAAAAAAGAGCGGTATCTGGAGCTTTCCGTCTGCAACGACTGCCAGGAGATTCCGGAGGGGGATCTGAACAGGCTGTTTGACCGTTTTTACCGGGCCGACAGTTCCCGGTCCCGGGAGACAGGAGGCTATGGAATCGGTCTGTCCGTGGCCCAGGCCATTGTTAAGGCCCATAAAGGAAAGATTACAGCCAGGGCAGAAGACAGAGGCATCTGTTTTACGGCAAAGCTTCCGGTGAATGAAAAAAAGAATATGACCCTGAAATAGCGGATACTGTGCAGAAGCAGTACACGTGATACAGGGAAGGCAGACAGCAGAAATAAAATTTGCTGTCTGTCTTTTTAAGTTCATTTAAGGTTTGGGCGTTATACTGAGGTGGTAAGAAAGAACAGAATATCAAGGAGGAACATGATGGGCAGTAATCAGATGACATTTGAACGCTACGAGAAGAAATACCTGCTGGACGAAATCCAGTATAAAGAGTTTATAAAAAGGACCGGGGGAAGGATTGTCCCGGACGAATACGGGACAACCACCATATGCAATATCTATTTTGACACACCGGACGCCCGGCTTATCCGCGCATCTCTTGAAAAGCCGGTCTATAAAGAAAAGCTGCGGCTCCGCAGTTACGGGACACCCGGAAAGGATGGGCCTGTATTTCTGGAACTGAAGAAAAAATATAAGGGAATTGTATACAAACGCCGGGAGAGTATGGTGCTGTCCGAGGCGGAGGGGTATCTTCTGCGCCATGAGGCGCCCGGAGTGGAGACACAGGTGCTGCGGGAGATTGACTGGTTTTTAAAGTATTACAGAGACATCAGGCCAGCCATGTACATAGCCTATGACAGGATCGCGGCTTATGATACGCAAAAGCCGGAACTGAGAGTGACCTTTGACTGGAATATCCGCTTCCGGAATCAGGAACTGGATCTGAAAAAGGGAACCTGGGGACAGCAGATCCTGGAGGAGGGGCAGCAGCTTATGGAAATTAAGATTCCCGGTGCCATGCCGGTATGGCTCTGCGAACTTCTGGACCAGCTTTGCATTTACCCTGTATCCTTCTCAAAATACGGCAAAGCCTACCGGATGCAGCAGGCAGAGGAAAGAAAAGACGAAGGAGGAAAATACTGTGCTTAATTCATGGTTTCAGTCCATTCTTGTAAATGAAACAACCGCCGCGTTTTCCCTTGGCACATTTCTGGCATGTACAGCAGCTTCTCTGGTGCTGGGAATCGTGATCGCGGTAATCTATATGTACCGCAATACCTATACAAAAGGGTTTGTGGTGACCCTGGCGCTGATGCCGGCCATTGTACAGATGGTGATCATGCTGGTCAACGGCAATCTGGGCACCGGCGTGGCGGTGATGGGCGCCTTTTCCCTGGTCAGGTTCAGGTCTGTGCCGGGAACGGCCAGGGAGATCAGCAGTATTTTCCTGGCTATGGCAGTGGGACTTGCCACCGGAATGGGGTATATCGGTATTGCGGCACTTTTTGTAGTGGTGATCGGCGCGGCAGATACCATATTTACAGTCAGCCGTTTTGGAGAGAAGCAGACCCGGGAACGGGCGCTGCGCATTACCATTCCGGAGTCACTGGATTATACAGAGGTATTTGAGGAAATATTCGAGCAATATCTGAAACGCTGGGAGTTGGTCCAGGTGAAGACCACCAACATGGGCAGCCTGTTTCGCCTGGATTATCAGGTTGTGCTGAAAAATCGGAAAGAGGAGAAAAAAATGATCGATGACCTGCGCTGCCGAAACGGGAACCTGGAAATTTTATGCAGCAGGACTGCAATTGTAAGAGAGGAGCTGTAAAACAGATGGATAATAAGAAAATGGCAGCAGTGCTTCTGGGTATTTTTCTGGCGGCAGGCACCCTTGAAGGATGCGGCAGCGGACAGGCAGCCGGTGAAAATACGGCTGAGACATCATCCGAAAGCAGCGGCAGAGGCGGCATGATGGCGGGGACCGGCAGTACAGAGGGTGTGGACCAGAACCTGGAACTGACGGAATCGGAGGTGGATACGGAATTTACGGATCGGGATAAAGAGGGGATTTATGACGCGGAGGAGGCGGTTATGATAACCCTTGACGGGGATTCCATCCGGGCAGAGAGCGGCAGCGCGGAGATTACGGAAAGTACACTGACAATAACCGGGGAGGGCGTTTACCATATTACGGGAACGCTCAGCAGCGGACAGATCGTGGTGGATGCCGGGGACAGTGACAAGGTACAGATCGTCCTTGACAATGCGGCGGTCCACTGTGAGACAAGCGCTGCCATCTATGTGAAAAATGCGGATAAGGTGTTTCTCACGCTGGCAGAAAACAGCGAAAACAGTCTGAGCGGGGGCAGTACCTATACCCAGACAGATGATAACACGGTGGACGGGGTGATTTTTTCAAAGGATGACCTTACCGTCAACGGAAGCGGTGCCCTGGATGTGACAGCCGCTTACAAACACGGCATTGTCTCCAAGAATGATCTGGTCATTACGGGAGGTGAGATCACGGTCAGCGCAGTGGAGCACTGCATGACAGGAAAGGACTGTATTAAGATACTGGACGGAACCTTTCATCTGACTGCCCAGGGCAAAGGGATGAAGTCAGAGAATACGGAGGAATCCGAAAAGGGGAACATCTACGTGGCAGGCGGCACCTTTGTCATTGACACAGAGGATGATGCCCTTCGCACCGGAGGCAGTATTGTTCTGGACGGAGGCAGCTTTACTGTGGATGCAGGAGACGATGCCTTTCATGCGGACCTGGATATGGTTGTAAATGATGGGGCAATTGCCGTAAATGCCTGCTATGAAGGGCTGGAAGGCCGCAGAGTTGTGGTAAACGGCGGTGAAATCAGTCTGACAGCCAGCGATGACGCGGTAAACGCGGCAAAGGCTAAGACAGAAGAGGAGGAGGCGGATGTACCCGGAGGAAGAGGAGACGGCAGTATGGAGAATGACACGGAAGCCTACATCAAGATCACAGGGGGAACTCTGGAAGTGGACGCAGAGGGTGACGGCCTTGACTCCAACGGCAGCATCTTCCTGTCAGGCGGAACGGTGTATGTGAACGGGCCGGTGTCTGACGGGGATGGTGCCCTTGATTATAACGGAGGTGCGGATATCACAGGAGGTACCATCATCGCTGTGGGAAGCTCCGGCATGGCCCAGGGATTCAGCGATTCCTCCGCCCAGTGTTCCATCCTGCACAATCTCACCAATACCCAGGAAGCACAGACTGCTGTGACACTGCAGGACGAAGACGGAAAGGAGCTGCTTAGTTTTACACCAAAGAAAAAGTATTCCTCTGTGCTGGTGAGCTGTCCGGAAATGCAGGAGGGAGAAACATATACCCTCACAGCGGGAAGTGAAAGCAGTGCGCTCACCCTGGAATCTGTGGTCACCTCCAATGGCTCGGCGGGAGGCATGGGAAGAATGGGCGGCGACATGAAAGGAGATATGCAGAAAGGCCGGAAACCCGGAGATAGCAGCCAGGAAATGCCGGAAGGAATGGAACCGCCGGACGGGGAAGTGCCGGAAGGAATGGAGCCGCCGGATGGAGAGATGCCAGAAGGAGAGGCCCCACAAGCCCTTTAAGGCTGACAGCACATACAGCAAAATCCCATATTGCATCCGAAAAAAATCGGGCAATATGGGATTTTTTTCTTGACATTAGAATCAAACACAGTTATAATTCCTATTAATTCGATAGGAAATATATGAAAGGAGAAGATGATGAGCAGAAATCATATTTATAGAAGTGCATCAGAACTGGTAGGCAGCACTCCCCTCATGGAGATGCGGAACATGGAAAGGGAGGAGGGGCTGCAGGCAGTAGTTCTCGCAAAGCTGGAGTATCTGAATCCCGCCGGCAGTGTAAAGGACAGAATTGCCAAAAACATGCTGGATACCGCGGAAGCGGCAGGGCTTATAGGCCCGGACACGGTTCTCATAGAACCTACCTCCGGCAATACAGGCATAGGTCTTGCCTCTATGGCAGCAGTCAGAGGTTACCGCCTCATACTCACAATGCCCGAGACCATGAGCGTGGAGCGCAGAAACATTCTGAAAGCATACGGTGCAGAGCTGGTACTGACAGAGGGCAGCAAGGGGATGAACGGAGCCATTGCCAAAGCGGAGGCGCTCAGCCGGGAAATTCCGGGCAGCTTCATTCCGGGGCAGTTTGAAAATACCGCCAATCCGGAAATGCACAGAAAGACAACAGGCCCGGAAATCTGGAAGGATACAGAGGGTAGAGTGGATGTCTTTGTGGCAGGGGTAGGTACAGGCGGAACTATCACGGGAACGGGAGAGTATTTAAAATCCCAAAATCCCAATGTGAAGATTGTGGCGGTTGAACCCACTGATTCCGCGGTTCTCTCAGGAGGCAGACCGGGCCCGCATAAGATTCAGGGCATAGGCGCAGGCTTCATTCCGGCTGTGCTGAACACAGACATATATGATGAGATCATGCAGGTGGAAAATGACGCAGCCATTGAGACTGCAAAAAAGATCGCGAAAAAAGAGGGCATACTGGTGGGAATCTCCTCCGGTGCAGCCATGTACGCAGCCATGGAACTGGCTAAAAGAAAAGAGTACACGGGAAAAACCATTGTAGTGCTTCTGCCGGACAGCGGAGACAGGTATTATTCCACACAATTATTCCAGAACTAAAATATCAGAAAAGGCGAGGGTGACAAGTATGAAGAAAACAGAGAGAAAAGACAGGAACTTTAAATTCGAGACGTTACAGCTGCATGTGGGCCAGGAGGCTCCGGACCCGGCGACAGGTGCAAGGGCAGTACCCATCTACGCTTCCTCCTCCTATGTATTTGATGACTGCGCACATGCGGCGGCACGTTTTGATCTGTCAAATGCAGGCAATATTTACGGCAGGCTGACCAATCCCACCCAGGATATCTTTGAACAGAGGATCGCGGCGCTGGAGGGCGGTGCTGCGGCACTTGCCGTTGCCTCGGGTGCAGCCGCCATCGCCTATACATTCCAGAACCTGGCAAAACAGGGCGACCACATAGTCTCCGCAAAAAACATTTACGGCGGCTCCTATAATCTGCTGGAGCATACACTGCCGGACTATGGAATTGAAACTACATTTGTGGATATATTTAATAAGGAAGAAGTGGAGGGCGCAATCCGGGAGAATACAAAGGCTGTTTTTATTGAGACTCTCGGAAATCCACGCTCTGAGGTGGTAGATGTGGAAAGATCGGAA
>ERZ506775.413-NODE-413-length-22387-cov-5.11535_pt1 | contig 22387 bp, 16 predicted proteins | sample MGYA00513980_ERZ506775 | MGnify/ENA metagenome assembly ERZ506775 | reverse complement strand
CTACACGACGCTCTTCCGATCTCAAAGCCCTTCACTGTGCCGGTGAGCATCACTGCAATCATCACGGCAAGACAGGAAAGGGCTTCTGTTTTGGTTGGCCTGCGTGGATTTTTCCCGTTGTTTTTCATACTGCACCTCATTTTTACTTTAAGGTATAGTATCCAACGTTCCATGCAGCTTTATTCACTTATTCCGACACAGTTTCCACGGAATCTCTCTCAATCAAAAGAGGGTTTGCTTCATAAACCCTGACCATTTTTTCTTCCTTTCGCTCCCGGATTTCATTTATGAGAATCTGACAGGCTTTCATTCCCAGCTCCCGCAGAGGCATTCTGATGCTTGTCAGAGCAGGATAAAGATAAGAGGCAAATTCTCTGTCATCGTATCCCACTATGGAAATATCTTTTCCCGGACAGATATCATGGCTGTGGAAATAATCATAGACACCCCCTGCAATGACATCACTCATGCAGAAGATCGCTGTCACGCCCTGTCCGCAAAGGATTTCCGCACAACGGCACCCTGCCTCTCTGGACCAGCTGCCGTAAACAATATATTCCTCACGGACAGAAATTGCCGCATCCTCCAGCGCTTCACGGTATCCTTCCAGGCGGAGCCTGGTGTGGATGCTGTCCTTCTCTCCTGTGATAACACCAATCTTCCTGTGCCCTTTTTTGATGGCAGCCGTCACTGCATCACAGGCCCCTTTTCTGTCATTGATCACAAAGGAGGGATATCTGCTGGAATGCGTGTAGCCGTAAACCATCACCGCCGGAATCCCCAAATCCTCCGGAATGCATTTCAGAACCCGCTCATGGGAAGTGATATAGAGCAGGCCGTCTACCTGTTTAGCGGCAAGTTCTGAAATCGCATTCTGTACGGACTGTGCAAACTCCTTCTTGCGGAAATAATCGTTTCCCAGTTTACTGCACAGCCTCAAATCCACATGCGTCTGGCCGTATCCTGTATTTTCACAGTATTCTGTTATTCCGTCGACCACATACGGCACATGAAAAACAGTCATATCCTCTATCAGGATCCCCAATGTTTTGGTCCGTTGGAGTCTTAAATTCTTGGCAACCAGATTGGGAGTGTAGTTTAATTCCCTGGCCTTTTCCAGAACCAGCTTCTGTGTCCTCTCACTGGCTTTCCGCTTTCCGTTTCCATTTAAAATATTGGAGACTGTGGCTATGGATACATTACAGGCTGCTGCGATCTCACGAATTGTTGTCATGTCTCATCACTGTTTCCTTTTCTTTTTCCTCAATGACACGGCTCCTGATATGACAACCGCCAGAGAAATCCCTGCTGCTGCCAGTGCTTCTTTCATCTTCAGTGTGTCACCTGTCTTGACTTTTCCCGATTTTGACGTGCTGCCGGCCGCGGAATTCTTCCCGGCTGTGGTTTTGCCGGTCTTTTTTGGTGTATCGTCAGTGTTATCAGCCGCTTTACCTATAAAGACCGTGCCGTTTTTACACTCTGCCGTCTCTGTCAGCTCCTCTGATTCTGCGGCAAGTTCCTCAACTGCAACTTTGATCTCTGTTTTTTCTCCTGACTTCAGTCCCGCATTGTCGAATTTCATCTGCAGAAGAGTCCCGTCTATAGACACCGGGCGGGCAGAAGCGAAGACAAATACGATCTCACCCTCATTTTTATTTCCCGTAATCGGGTCATTGATCTCCACCATGGTATCTGCCAGACTGTCCCCCTGGCCGGATTCCTTTAATTTCAGTTTTTCCCGGTCATAAGTAATACGGATTTTTCCGTTGGTCACTTCACCTGCACCGCTTATTTTACATTCTGCTGTTATCTCTTTATCCTCTGTCTCTATTTCCGGCACCTCAATGTCTACGATCCCTTTGGATGCGGCCCTAACTGACACACACAGAAACATGGATAGCATCAATGACAAAAGACTCCATTTCATTATTCTCTTCATAGGCTTCTGTATCCTTTCTCAGGGAGGGACCTGAAGCCCCTCCCTGCATTCTTTAAAATGACGTGATCAGTTCTGCCGCATATTTTTCGATCAGTGCGGCATCTGCCGTATTAACGGCCTGGTCTTTATTGACATCTGCTGCTTTTAAGTCTTCCTCTGCTATCTCTGTCAGTTCCGCACTTGCTCTCAGTACAGAGGCTGCATCACTGGTATTGATCTTGCCATCATGGTTCACATCACCCAACAGCCGCACCTTTGTCAGACTTTCCGTGAGCATAGCCGCAGCGTCATTGATCTCCTGCTGCAGTGCATCCCCATTATCAAGCACCTGCCTTGCGCTGTCCAGTGCTTCCTGCAGGCCTGCAAGGGAAGTATCTGTATAGCTGCCTGCGTTTTTCAGGATATCTTCTGCCATCTGGACAGCCGATTCCAGTGCTGCTTTGTTTCCGCGCACCTGCATGTTTCCGATAGCCTCTGCCACAGCCTCATAAGCCTGGGAGACCTGAGCCTTGGTACGGTCTTCATTTTCCAGCACTGCCGCTGCTGTGTCAATAGCTGTCTGAAGTGCTGTCTGTGAAGCTTCTGTATATTTGTCTGCCTCCTGCATCAGTTCCCTGGCAAGGTCCGTTATATTCTGAAGCCTTGAGGCATCCACCATGTCTTTCAGTTCTGTGAGGGCTGTGATCAGGGTCTCTGTGGCCCGGTTCACATCCTCCTGGGTGGATGTCTCATCAGACAGCACCCCATTTAAAAGCCTGAGTGCTTCTTTCAGTTTCTTTATCCCTGCCGGGCGGTAGACAGATACATCCTGGTCCAAAATAGCCTGTGCTTCTCTGGCAGCTACCTTCGCAGCAGCCGTATTCACACCATGCTCCAGTTTTCCCCACGCTTTTACAAGCGCTTCGTAGGACTGATCCACTTCCTCCTGGGAAGCGTCGGCTTTTTCCAGGACATCCGCTGCCGCTTTTCTTGCTTCGGAGAATGTTTTAAAGCTCTCTTTGGTGTAATCCTCCTCTGACAGATTCTCCATCCTGGTTACACAATTTCTCAGAATCTCAACATTTACCAGGGCATCCATGGCTGCTGCCAGTTTCTGGGCTGCCTGGTCCACTTCCTTTTGATCGGCACTGTCTGCACTGAGTACAGCCTCTGCCTCCCGGATCGCGTTGTTAAGATCAGCCAGACTCTTCTCTGTATACTTTTCTGTCTGGGCAGCCGTCTCTTTTGCAAGATTCACTGCTGTCTCCAGGTTTGTCTTATCGGCAGGTTCTGCGGACTGTTTTGTCTGAATGAGGATATCCTGCTCTTTATCCGCTGACAGCTCCAGTGTAAATACGGCTTCTGTGCCATCACTGGAAAAACTCTGTATCACTTTTTTATCTGCCACAACCTCATACTCTCCGGCCGGCAGCCTGCTGATGGTTATCTCAGGGGCATATTCCTTCTCTGTTACATTCTCAAGTGTGAGTGCAATACTGCTCAGATCATCTGCAATACCGGCTTTTGTATATCTTGTCTTATCAAGCTGTACAGCGAACTTGTCTTTGTTATACAGAGTCAGACGCGTGCGCACACCGTCTTTTGGAACAATGGAATATATTCCGTCCGCGTAATCCAGGTCACAGCCATATCCGTACAGTCCTACAATGTCATCATCCACAATATTGGCAGATGCTGTCTTCAAACCGCCCCAGAATCCCAGGGATGCCTCGCCTGACCATGCCCACCAGCCGTCAAGACTCGGGATATAATTGTATCCGTTAGTTCCTTTTTCACTCTGATACTGCCAGGACGCTGCACCATAGTTTACATCACTGTCACTGATCTGACCCGAGTTGATGTTGGCCCACCCTGCCAGATAAGCGCCATAGGTGCCCCTCATAATATCGTCAAATTCCTGATCCGATGTATCCGCATAGGTATACAGATAGTCCTGCTGCTGCCATGCCCCAAGCTGGGTCTCATATCCCAGATTCCACCAGGATTCCCCCATATGCCTGTTGTCGGATCCGTAATAATACCAGAGCGGCTGCATGCCGCGGCATGCCAGAGAGGCAAGTGTGACTTTGTCTGTCAGCGCCCCATTGCCGTACATCTTCGCAAGCGTATAGCATGCCTCGAATCCTGTGGTGTCAATGCTCATCTCCGAAGCAAAGGGATATGCCTCAGCAAATAAGATATCTGCTTTTTCCTCCACTTTGCCGGCCAGCCACGCCTGCTCCTCACTATGTCCGTTCTGTTCCAGGGCATTCAGTATGTTAGGCAGGTTCATCTCTCCCATATTTCCGAAAATATAGGCGCCTCTTCCTCCGTTTTCGTAATTATGTCCGTCAAACATTCCATATGTAAAGTATGCCTTCAGTGTGTTATAGCATCTCAGCAGATAATCATCTGCACTGAGATAATGAGTCATATCAGGGTAGCGCTGTGCGATCTGGTACATATTGTAATAGGTATTGGCCACATGCACATAATTATAGGATCTCCAGGTGCCCTGGTCCTTTGGCGTGCCATCCTTGCCGTCATACCAGCGGTAGACCTTATAGGTATCATGCTGCTGCATATATCCCCAGATAAAGTTTTCCATATAATACTCCAGGGAATCGATCTGGTCCTGCTGGGGGGCAGTGATATTCTTTTCAGAAAGATAGACTGCCGGGGATAATCCAAGGTCATCAGAACCCCCTGCCATCCATTCTTTCCATCCTCCTCCCGGATAATCATCCCAGGATATCTGTTTTCCGGTGGACATATCCCACTGCAGGTATGCTCCGTTGTACCCTTTTTCCGTCTTTGCCTGCTGCTTGTCCACAAGAAAATCCGTGTTGCTCTGGATCAAAGTCTCTATGGGTTCCGTAGCATAATACTGCAGCACACTTTTCTTATCTTCCCCATAATTTACTGTCACATAGTTCTCTCCCAGGTCAGAGAAAGCGATCTCATAGATCTCATAGCCATTTCTGTCTTCCTTTTTTGTTATCTCTGCGCTGTCTGAATCAGCAGTCACACTGTTGATCTGTTCCTTGCATCTCACTGCCAGCGTTGCCTTCATATCCTGGGGGATCACCATTCCCGGAAGGGAAACCGCATCCACGATCCCGGCTTCATAGAGGATGTCCCGGAGGTCCGAATAATCTGATGCCCAGTAAAATGTAAATCCATACGTCTGTTCCGCTTCCGGCTCAAGGCTCAGGGATGTTACCGGCAGATAGCCTCCCGGACGGTCTTTGGATATCTCTTTGGAATGGATATAATACTCAACCAGACCTTCCCAGCTCGGATCCTTTTCCGCAAACGGCCCTTCCTTAAATCTGGCCTTATCTTTAAACTCCAGCGAAGTCCCGTCATCAGGCACCATAACTAAAAAGGAACCATCCCCGTTTGGCCGCTGCCAGTAAATGTAAGAACCGTCCTCTGCCACATAAGAATGACGGGCCACATTCTGTTCATAGATTCCCTCCTGGCTGGTATTCCACCAGGAATTCATAAGAAGAGGCAGGCCCAGATCCGCAATCTCAATCGTTTCATCTGCTGTATTCTGTATATTGATGGACCAGTTGAGCTGGTTCCCCTCCTCATTTAACCGGTAAGTCTCACGCAGCGCAAAATCCTTGATGCCGTATTTCCCGGCAGATGGCGATTCATAGGAAACTGTGACCGCGTCATCTCTTCTGGACACCTTTCTGGTATCATCAGACCAAGAGGTAAGCGCCGGATAATAATCAGAATCACCTTTTTTTACAGTTAATTTCACATCGCCTGTCCAGCGGGAATCATCCACGTCAAACTCCGGCTTTATGGTGGGGTTCATCACATAATTGGTCCCGTACTCATCCCCCGGATTTGAAAGCTTAAAAATACCGCCGGTCTTCTCGTCAATATCTACGGTAAAGTAATCTGACTGCAGCTTCAGATTCACCTCTTCATTATACGCAAAATCCACTTCGTCAAAAACGATACTGGTCTCTCCCTGGGCATCCCAGTCATCCGCGATCAGTTCTGCTGTGTGGATACCCGTAAAATCACTCACCGGCATACCGCTGCCCGGTGCCAGCACATACATGTCCTCATCATTTACTTTATAGTAGGCATCTATGGTCTGTGCCTGGCTGTCATAGTCAATACGGAACCAGCCCTGTGACTCTTCATAGGGGATGATCTTCTCCGTTGTCTCCCCCTGATTTACCACAGTAAAACGGAGTGTCCCGTCTCCCATGCGCATCATCTGGGCAAAATTCTCCTCAGATGAATCCAGAGATGTCCGCAGTATGGCCCCTCCTGTCTCATCTGATGAAAAACCGCTCCATTTGGCTTCTATGGAATAATCCTGGTCGCCTGCATTCCTCTTTACCGTACTGATTCCGTCCCCTGCATTTACAAGAGCCAGATGTCCGTCTTCATATCTAACATCACCGTCCTGCCCATACCAGTCATCTGTCAGAACAGGCCCGGTAAAATCTGTGTTTTCTGCTGTGCTATACTGGGCCTCCTTCACAAAAGTGCTGTTGAACTGTAAGAAATCAACAGATACAGGAGCTGAACCGCCCCATTTCTGTGCTCTGAGTTCAGCTACATGCTTTCCTCCGAAATTGGACATGGCCTCACCATTTCCCTCCAGGGGAATGTACTCATCCTCATCCCCTGTCCTGTACACAGCGATCACTGTCCCGTCATCACTGTTATATCCAATCTGGAACCAGCCTTCTGTGTCTGCGAAATCCGTTTTCGTGGTATAAGAGGTCTGCACCTTATCGTTGATCAAAAGCAGCTTCAGCTCCCCGTTGCTGAAACGCTGGATCTCCACCAGATTATTCTCTGTTCCATCGGAGACACGGAAGATGACTACGGAATTGTTTCCCTGGGTATCGGCAGAATAGCTGCTCCATTTAGTCTCAACGGTAAAATCGCCGTTTCCCACATTTCTTTTTATAGAAGACACAGGTCCGCCGTCGTTATTCAGGGTCAGTGCCCCCTCCGTATACTCCACGTTTCCTGCCATATCAAACCAGGCAGGATCAAGATCCCCTGTAAAATCATCCTGGATCACAGCCTCTGTTGTCTTCACGATTCCATTCTCCTCACCGGCTGCGGCCCCCTCCTCTTCAGCGGCTCTTACCTTGATGGTTCCTGCCGGCAGACAGGTGGCAGCCATTGCTGTACTCAGCACCAAAGAACATAACTTCCATCCTCTTTTCTTCATATAGTCTTTAACCTTTTCCTTTCCCGTTCATTCTTTCACCCTGAGATCAGTTCCTTCACCCACACAGCCATCTCTCCCATACCTCTGTTGTTCCAATAGGCGTAGGGGATCGCTTTCAATGTTACATCTGATAACTTCACCGGATGTTCTCCATACAGCACTTTTTCATCCCAGGCACTTTCTTCCATCCTTTTACCCTGCAGCACCAGCTCCGTGATACCCCCGAACAGCTCAGACGGTACCTCCTGTATTTCCTTCTCTGTATCCACATACAGCTCTGCCAGATTTTTCCCGTTGTCAATTTCCTCCAGACAATATACAAGGGGGCCTTTTACCACTGCCGTTTTGCCGCAGTCAGCACGTACCTTGGGATTGGCACGGACAAATTTTGCCGGCGCTTCAAAAGAAATACTGATATCTGCATCTTGCGCAAGTGCAAGATATGCATATCCTTTTTCTTCTTTATATTCCAGAAGCTGTCCTTTTGCGGTCATTTGGTACATTCCGGCGTATTCCGGAATCCTTACTGCCAGTGTCATTCCTCCGTCCGGCACATGGCTGACTTTTATCCTCACCAGATTCTCAAAAGGAAATTTCGTCTCCAGGGAAACCTTGACTTCCCCTGTCTCCATTTCTATGCATACCTCATTTGAAATAAAGAGATGGACATACAGAGCGGTCTCACCAACAGAATATATGTACTGCCCCATGGAAGCCAGGGTTCTGGCTATATTAGGTGGACAGCAGGCAACACCGAACCATTTCTGACGGGTGGGCTTTACATGTTCTTTTGAGGTGCGTTCCATACAATTATCAGGCCACACCTCCAGAGGATTTACATAGAAGAAGCTTTTTCCATCCAGAGCGATCCCCGCCAGAACCGTATTATACAGAGCCCGCTCCACAGTATCTATGTAGGAAGCGTCTTTTGTTATATTCGCCATCCTGATGCCGAACATAGCCAGTCCGATGGAGGCGCAGGACTCCGCATAGTTACAGTCATTGGGCAAATCATAATCCACTGTGAAACGCTCCAGAATTCCGGATGCGCCAATACCTCCCGTGATATACATCTGTCTCTGTACTATGTTATTCCAGAGTCTTTTACAGGCTGCCATCAGCTCCTCGTCCTGATATTCATATGCCAGGTCCGCCATAGCGCTGTACATATAGACTGCCCTTACAGCGTGCCCCTCTGCTGCTTCCTGCTCCCGTACCGGTCTGTCAGACTGGGAATACTCGGGACGGTAATCGGAAAGCTCCGGAAAGATATTTCCGCTGTCGCCTCTGCTGATCTCCTGAAGAAAATAGTTCTCTCCTGTTCCACGCGCATCAATAAAATACTTTGCCAGATCCAGATATTTCCGTTTTCCGGTCACCTGGAATAGTTTGATCAAACCGATTTCCACTTCCTGATGTCCCGGATACCCATGGATTTTCCCATCCTCACTGCCGAATGTATCACAGAGCAGATCCGCCAGTTTCTCCACCACGCCCAGGAATTTTTTCTTTCCAGTTCCCTGGTAATAGGCTGTGGCTGCCTCCATCATATGCCCTGCAGTATATAGTTCATGGCCTTCCCGCAGGTTCTTCCACCTTTTATCCGGCTCTTTTATAATAAAATAGGTATCCAGATACCCATCCTCCTGCTGTGCCTCCGCAATGAGATCTATGACCTCATCTGCGGTCTTCTCCAGCTCAGGATTTTTCTCTGCTGCCAGAGAGAATCCCACTGCCTCCAGCCATTTGGCTATATCGGTATCCTGGAATACCGCGCCGTAAAATTCTCCTTTTTTTCTGCCTGCCGCAACGGCGAAATTCTCCAGGCAGTGGGACGGCTCCGCATCCGGGATACGGTCATTCATGGCATCCCACTGGTAGGGGATGATTGCTTCTCCCACCAGCTTCACGTGCTTTGTCCAAAAAGGATCCTGTATTTTTATTTTTTGAAGATCAATAGGTTGTAATCTCATTTTATTCCTCCTGATTTGCCTTATATCCGGCCTATGCCTTGACTGCACCGTTGGTCAGACCGCTGACAATATATTTCTGCATGAAAATGAAGATAAGAACCACCGGCAGGATCGCGATAATACCAAAGGCCATGGTGGCGTTCCACAATGTCTGATACTGCTGCACATAGTTGTAAATGCTGGAGGTAATGGGCCTTCTCATAGGGTCTGTCATAAAAGTGATTCCATAGATCAGATCGCCCCATGCATATACAAAAGAGAATACGGCAGCTACAATAACGCCCGGTTTTGCTATGGGGAGCATGATCTTCGTAAAGGATGTGATGCTGTTGCAGCCGTCGATTTTTGCCGCCTCATCCAGTTCCTTCGGTATGGAGAGGAAATAGGTCCTCAGGATAATAATACTGAACGGGATTCCAAGGGTAGCGTCTGCCAGGATGGGAGCCAGATAAGAATTCAGCAGGCCCATCTTGGAGAACATAATATACAGGGATGTCAGGATCAGGGTTGACGGAAGCATCTGTGTCATAAGGAAATATAAGATCAGGACTTTTCTGCCGCTGAATTTAAACCTGGCCAGCCCGTATGCGGCGGGAATGGACAAGATAGTGGAGATCACTGTGGCGCCCGCTGCAATGATCATACTGTTTTTAAAGCCCCTCAAAGTATCACTGGATGCAGAGAGCTGATCCGCGAATGCGTCCAGAGTCAGATTCTTCGGCCAGAGAGGCGTGGGAATCTGAAAAATCTCTACCTGTGTTTTCAGCGCTGTGACCACCATCCAGTATAACGGGAAAATGAAGATCACAAATACTATGGCTCCGATGATAAAAAATTTCAGGTTTCCTTTCTCGTTCTTCATCTCACATCACCTCGTCTTCATCATTGATCAGTTTAATATAGAAAATACCTACCACGAACAGTATCAGGAACAGAATATTGGCTGCCGCCGCGCCCTTACTGAACTGGAACTGGTCAAAGGACAGCTTGTAAGCATAAGTTGAAACCAGCTCTGTGGCATTGACCGGCCCGCCCTTTGTCATGACCCATACCAGGTCGAACACTTTGAATGTATATACAAACCCCAGCGTCAGCACAGACATGATAGCCGGCTTTATCATGGGGATCGTGATCTGGAACAGTGTCTGGAATTTATTTGCCCCGTCCAGACGTGAGCTTTCATAGATCTCCTCCGGAATGGTGGTGAGTCCTGTGATCAGAAGCATCATGTTAAAGGGGATACCAATCCAGATATTTGCCACTACAATGGCTATCATAGCCAGTTTGGGGTCCAGCAGCCATTCCAGCGGTGCGTTGATCAGATGCAGGGACATGAAAAGCTGGTTGATGATACCGCCTTTGCTGGCAAACATGAATTTGAACAGCAGACCCGCAACCGTGACCGGAAGCAGCCAGGAGATCATGGTCACACCTCGGAAGAAGGAGCTTCCCTTGAATTTTTTGCTGAACAGAAGCGCAAGGCCGAATCCGATAAAAAACTGGAAGAAAATTGATGCCACCGTAAAGATCAGTGTATTTTTAATAGCTGTGGTCAGTATCGCCTCACCGCCTGAAAACAGTTCCTTATAGTTCTCAAATCCTACAAACGCCTGCTTGGATGCATCTGCAAAGGAATATACATCCACATTCTTGAAACTGAGGATAAAGTTCTGTATCATGGGGTATCCCACAAATATCAGCATGTAGATGGCGGCTGGAAGTGCAAACAAAAAACCAACCTTTGGTCCGAGAGTTTTCCCTTTTTTCATTATCTTTCATCCTTTCCTATGAGCAGTTATGGGGTTAAAAAGGGACAGGAGGGTCCTGTCCCTTTCCGGCTGTTTATTTTTCTGATGCCTTCACCTTATCCACGGCTGCCTGTGTATCTTCTGCTGCTTTTTCAGGAGTCTTTGCTGAGGTCATAACCTCCTGGAATCCTGTCTGCAGTGCATCGGAATATTCCGGCCAGGAAGCACTTGGGCCTCTTGGGATGGATGTCTGAAGCTGTGTGATAAATTCTTTCTGGATCGGGTCATCTGTCCAGTAGGAGTCCTGAGCCGCCTCTGTTTTCGGCGGGAAGGAACCGTACTGTTTCATAGCGTCTACCATCACCTCTGTCTTGTCATAGTATTCCATGAATGCAGTGGCTCCGCCCATGTCATCCTGTTTTACAGCTCCCATATTCTCACCGCCCAGAATGGAGGTTGCCTGGTCAGAATCCGCGTCTTTTTTGGGGAGTACCGTCACACCGTAGTTCAGATCAGGAGCGTCCTTCTCGATTCCCGGGATCTGCCATGGTCCGTTCTGCTGCATAGCCAGGTTACCTGCCACGAAGTTGTTATTTACGTCTGACTGTGTCCAGTTCACGCAGTCCCTTGACCAGGAACCGTCAGCTACCATCTCCTGCATAAGATTGTAGGCATCCGTACCGCCTTTCACATTCTGGTAGTCCCCGCCTGCTGTGTATAACCACTGCAGACACTGGAAGGTTCCCTCATCTGTTCCTGTAGCAGCATTGCCGAAGCCAACCACACCGTCTTTCGTCAGCGCTTTTGCCATCTCATGGAAATCTTCCCATGTGGTGTTTTCATTGGGATACTCCATACCTGCCGCATCGAAGATATCCTTGTTGTAGAACAATGCCGTACAGTTGGTGGCAAAGGGAATACCGTAATGTTTTCCGTCCGCCATAGTGGATTCCATAGGGCCTTCCAGGTATTCATCCCATTTGATATCCGCATCTGATACATCCCCGAACAGGTCCATCTGAATGAAGGATGCCATGCTGCAGCCGTCCAGGATGACCAGGTCCGGGAGTTCCCCGGATGCCATGCCCAGTGTCAGCTGTTTTTCATAGTCTGCAAAGGGTACATACACATGGGATGCCTCGTATTCCTCCTGTGATTCATTGAAGCCGTCAATGATGTCCTGCATCATATTCTTCTGAGCATCCGTCTCGAAGTAATCCCAGATGACCACCTCTTCCTTTCCTCCGGCAGTCTTCTTGCTGCTGTCCGTTCCCGCGGAAGCTGTTCCTGCGTTTCCTCCGCATCCTGCCAACATTGTAGCTGCCATAGCCATACAGAGCATAGCGCTCACTACTTTTTTCCTCATTTTGTTTCCTCCCTTTCGTTCGTTTCTGGTGATTTATTTGATATCTAAAGTATAAGAGAATACCGACCTGTCTTATAGTCTAAAAAATTAAACAGGGTGGAAATTCTTCAACTGAATTTCCACCCTGTTTAATTTTACATTACCTCAATACCTTCCATTTTCTAAACACCTTTCTTAACAACCCGATGATACTCTGACAGATATTTATTTCAAAATATACAGTTGATACATTTAATTAAGTATATCAACTCTTATCTTTTTATTGACTATTTCTTTACAATGTGATAGCAACCTTAAAATCACCATATTTACCGGCAGCATACTCAAAAGCTTTCTCCCACTCTTCAATCGGAAATGTTCTGGAGACAATATCCTCTGTTTTAAGATTACCATTCCTTATATTCTCTATTACAAATGGGAAAGCATATGGTGACAGATGTGATCCTAAAATATCCAATTCTTTTCTGTCACCAATAACGGACCAATCCAGAGTAGTTTCTTTTCCAAATACTGAGAACTCAACAAAGCGCCCAAGTTTTCGGATTATTTTCATTCCTTGTACTACTGATGCGGGGGCTCCTGTTGCCTCTATATAAACATCGCATCCATACCCATCTGTGATTTCCATTATCTTAGCAACAATATCTTCCTTATTAGGGTTCAAAATAATATCTGCTCCGAATTCCTGGGCGCGTTTTAAACGTTCATCCATCAAATCCAATACAATCAACTTTGCCGGATTCTTCATTTTTGCGTATGTAACCATCCCTAATCCAAGTGTCCCTGCACCGGATATTACAAGTATATCATCACATTGAATATTACCACGGTCAACCGCATGTTTAGAACATCCATATGGTTCTACAAGAAGAGCTTCCTCTAATTTCATCGCCTTTGGTATACTATGTATAACAGCTGTATCAGGTAGACGGACATATTCCGCCATTCCACCATTATTTTCACTTTGGAAACCGAAAATATTATGTACTTCACACATCCAATATCTTCCGCTTTTACAAAAGCGGCATTCTCCGCAAGGTACAATCTGTTCCGGCACCACACGGTCTCCCAGTGCAAACTTTTTGACATTGCTTCCCATCTCAACAATTTCGCCCAAAAATTCATGTCCCGGAATAAAAGGAGTTTTTACCCAGGCCGGTTGCATTTCATCCCCCCAAAACATAGATGCCCCATGCATACATTTCAAGTCTCCTGCACAAATACCGCACCCTTCTGTTTTAATAATGATATCATTTTGTCCACACTGTGGAGTCGGATATTCCAGTTCTAATTTATAGTCATCTTTACCATATGCTACTAAAGCTTTCATTGTTTTTGGTATCCCCATTGTAAATCCCCCTTAATCATCAATCCTTTTAGATGTTGCAAAAGTAATCCCATTTCCGCCATTTGAACTTGTTGCCGTATAGAAATGATACAGCACACCCTCCTTACTGATAACCGATGGCTTACAGGCCATCACATCATCAAATTCACCTGATTTTCCTTGTGAAATCAACTGTTCCGGGCATTTATGAAAATGAAACAAATCTTCCCCTACGGCTACTCTGTCACAAGTTCCTCCCGCTCTGTCAATGCAATAATTAAAAAGATACCACCGTTCATCATCTTTCAAAACACAGGCATCGCCTATAACCCTTTCGTCAGCTGACCAGTCTCCTCCATTTTTCAAAATAGGATTTCCTTCATACCGCTTCCAGTTTTTAAGATCCTTTGAAAAAACAATACCTATTTGTTCTTTCCAGGTAAACACTTTTTGAAATGCTTGCGCTGTTGTCTCTGCCGATTCACTTTCCGTTTTATTTTTAGCATTGTAAAATAAATAATATGTTCCCTCTTCTTCTATCAGGCAAGCTTTATAAAGGCCACCCTGTTCCCACTCTTTCCCTTCTTCCGGGTACAGAAAAGGTGCTTCTATATCCCAATGTAATAAATCACTGCTTCTGCAAACTCCTATCACTCCTGGCCCTGCCTCATAACCTTTTTCCGGCATAGCAAAATAAACACCAATATACTTTCCATTAACTTTTTTTAATTCTCCTTTAGAATATAAATCATTTTCCCGTAGGATCCAAGTAAGCGCTATGCTATTTTCTAAATAAGGCATATCTAATATCCTATTGATTACTACCCCTTTCTTTCTCCAATGAATAAGATCATCAGAAAAAGCAAGACCTGTTTGATATCCAATACCGTCAAAACCAACATATGTCATACCGTATTTTCCTTCATACGCAAATACAAAAGGACAGTCAACTTCGCACTCCCAATCGTTATCCCGTTTACTAGCACTAAGCACTAATTTCCCATATTTATGCGGTGTCATTACCTTTGTTGAAAGTTCTGTAAATTTATCATTTTCCATTTCTTTTCCTCACATGTTTTTTATATTTTTGTGCTTCCTGAATTCGTTTGGTGTCATCCCTGTCTTTTGTTTAAAAAGCCTTATAAAATAACTGCAGTTGCTATATCCGACTAACTCTGAAATTTCTGTAACCTTAAGCTCTGGTCTGGTCAATAAATTTTTTGCTTTGTCTATTCTTAAGTCATTAAGATAATCATTAAACCCCTTCCCCGTCTTATCCTTAAATAAATCCGAAAAATATGCAGGAGAGAAGTATGAATCAGCGGAAACACTTTTTAATGATATATCCTGATTATAATTTTGATTCACATAATATACTGCTTTTTCTACTGGATCTATATATTGCTCTTCTTCATCTGCCGGTGCAGAAGTAAATTTCAACACTTTTTTCCGAATATCTGCTATTTGTGCCTTCTTGCTTTTCTCCTGCTTAATCTTTTCTAAAGCTCTTTTCAATACATTTCCCATATCCTCTTCTTGTACAGGCTTCAGAAGATAATCGAATGCGCAATCACGAAGCGCTTTCTGTGCATATTCAAAATTCTGATAAGCACTCAACATAATAATAATAGTATCCGGGGCGCGTTGTTTGATTTCTTTTAGCAAATCCAGCCCATTTGTGTTTGGCATTACAATATCTGTAATTATAATCTCTGGTTTATACTTCTTAAAAGATTCCAGGCATTCTGCACCATCAATCGCTTCATCGACAATCTTAACCGGCAGGTTAAGTCCCTGCAGGATATCTCTTATCAAATAACGAATCATTGGCTCATCATCTGCAATCAGAATACTGGTTTTTGCACTATTTCCCATTCACACCTCAACTCCAGTCATATCTTGTTCCGCATCTTTACTACAGACGCTTTCCTATAGAGGACCCAATTTTCACTTTTCAAACCCTAAATCTTTTCCGCTCTTTATCGCCAGGCCGACAAACTCGACACTTCTTGTTCCTGCATTATAATACATCATCCATCTATCATTCACTTCATCGTAGACCATACAGCCTTTATAAACAGCTTCACAATCCCATTCGCCTGAATATCCGGTTGAAAGTATTGGATTTTCCGGATGCCTCTGCCAATTTGTAATACCATCTTTCGAACGTGCCATGCAGGTCTTTGCCTTATGTACGTCTTCATAACCAATATATATCATATAATACCAACCTTCCTGTTTAAACACAGTACAGGCTCCTACTCGTTCTCGTTCGCAGAGCTGTGTATTATCTGCTTCAAAAATGGGATTTCCTGGATATTTGTTCCAATGGATTCCATCTTTACTTGTTGCATACCCGATGGCATAAGGCTCTATAAACTCTCCTGCTGAATACCACATCTTATAATCACCTGACATTTCATCCCATATGACATGAGGGCACATAATTGTATAGCCTTCCCAAGACCGATCAGCTTCCATAATTGTCTCCGGATGAATATTCCATTTAATTCCATCCTCGCTGACAGCATAGCATAGATAGGTTTTCCCTGAAGTACCCCCGATCAAATCCCCCAGTTTCTGCCCGTTAAACCACATATGAAACTTTCCTTCATGGTATAATACAATAGGGCGGTTTACTTCCTGCAGCCATTCCACAGACGGGTTTGGAGCTAAGCAGACCACAGGGCGTGTCCAATGTATACCATCCCTGCTTTCGGACATAGCGATGGCTCGTACTGTCCGCCAACCGAAATACATCCGGTATTTATTATCATGAATCATTACAACTGCATCAAAAGTTTCACCCAGCTCCATGGGAAGTACCGGATTACTCTCGTAACGTTCCCAACCGCCGTTTACCCCTGTCCTGGTTTTATCAATTTTAAACATGTTCCTTCCTCCTGGTTTACCTTCGTCCTTAATCCCATAGCTATATGCCCTGTTCATAACGAAATGGCATCTTATTCTCATTTGTCATTATACCGATATTGGTCATATTATGAAAACCTCCTGTGTAAAACAGCCTCCAGGTTCCATCGTCCTCGCATATTATCGAAGCACTGCCCGTATAATCACTATCCCACCAACTCTGTTTTCCCCCTGTTATGATTGGATTATTTGGATGCCTCTGCCAATTGATTCCGTCCTTAGAACGAGCATAACATAGGCGGGAATTTGTCAAATGTTCAAAACCACAATATATCATATGAAAGTATTCTCCTTCCCTGACAACGGAAGGCTTAGATACTGCAATCCGCTCCCACTGATTCCCCGGACTACTTTTCAGTACCGGTAAATCTGATATTCTCCTCCAGTTCAGTCCATCTTTACTTTCCGCGTAACCAATCAAATGGGGCAGCCGATAGGAACCGGCCGCATACCACATACGATATTTTTCTTCCTTTTGATCATATAAGACACTAGGGTTTGAAACGCAATATTCCTCCCACAATAACTCAGGTTTAAAAACAGGTTCCATTTCTCTGAGCCAGTTGATACCATCTTCACTGACTGCATGAGCAATCCGGCCTTCTCCCGGCTGGAAAGTATCACGTTCAATTGTACGTGCTGTATACCACATTTCAAACCTTCCATCTTTATAAATAATACAAGGCTCGGATACCTTTTCCTCCCAGGGAATATCTAACTGTGGCAGAAAATTAATTAATGGTCCTCTCCATAACTTTAAATCTGTACTCTGCATCAGTGATATACGATTCATTGTGCTCCATGTAAAATATAAATAATATATACCGTCTTTTTTTATTACACAGGGATCCTGACCATTCTCATAATTCTGATGCAGAATAGGATTATCCGTATGACGTTCCCACCCTTCATAACATCCCACTTTATATGGACTGTAATTTTCGGACGGCTCAGTAACCGATGCCAGTGGTGCCTGATCAATCCACATTCTTCGTTTTCTTTGTTTCTTCATTCTTATACCTCCGTAAATCGTAGTCGTAATTTTTTATAGGCACAACGATCTGAACAAGCATTCCTTCACCCTGATTACTAGAAATGACTAACTGTGCCTCATCTCCAAATCTATAGCGTAACCGTTTTATAATATTAGAAAGACCTATACCTGTCCCTTTAATAAATGAAGAATTATTATACTCTTCACCTTTTTGCAGCGTTTTATTAAGTTCACTCGTAATTTCGCTGTTACAGCCAACACCATTATCTTGAATTCGGATACGCAGTTCATCCCCTATTTTTTCTGCTTTAACCCAGATAATATTATCTGCCTCACTATCTCTATTTTCAAAACCATAATGAATAGAATTCTCTATTATAGGCTGAATCATATAACGGATTACACTACACTCTAAAGCTTCTTCCGATACATCATAATTTACTGTAATTGCAAATGATTTCCGGCTTTGTATCACAATCAGATACTGTTCTAAATTCTGTATTTCTTTTTTCAATGTTACCTTTTTTCCAGGTTCATCCAAGCTGTATCTCAGCATCAGAGAAAGTGCGTTAATGGTCTTAGACAACTCAGGTACTTTAGCCCGTAAGGCAGCCCCACGCAAACTTTCCAAAGAATTGAAAAGAAAATGTGAGTTAATTTGAGCCAATAAGGCTTTATGTTCAGCATCCAGCCATTCTTTCTCTTCTTTTAGATTCTGTTCATGCAGCGCTTCAATTTTTGCAATGAGATGGTTGTAACTATTCACTACTAATTTTATATCGCTGTTTACATTTTTAATTTCCGGGATAAAGCTTATGTCATTTGGATATCTCTGAATATGCTCAACAAACTTATTAATTGGAGCTGCAAGTCTATTTGACTTTCTGACTGCCAAGTATGTAAATAATAAAATTATTGTAATTGAAATCAGAGCCATACTTACAAAAGCGTCTCCTGCTGTCTGTAAAAAAAGAGGCAGATAATCTACTGTGACCAGTAAATTCCAGTTTAATGTATCAATACAATAACTCATGACCAGCTTATTTCTATTTATTTGCATGCTGGTTTTCCGGGCATTATAACTAATATTCTCAAATTCCTTGATTACATCCAATGATTTTCCAATATATTTACCCTGACGATCATAAACAATTTGGTTTTCAGCATTCACCAAATAAATTGCCTGCCCTTTGCCCAATTCAATAGAGGAAAGGGCTGTATTAATGGGTGTGCCTTTCAAAATTATATCCATACATACTGCCTTTTCACGCTTTTTTGTAACAAGATGCCCAATCTTATAGAATTCAATACTATTGATCATATCAGTATTATCATCTATTATTACTTCATAATGATTATCACTGTCGTCTTGTGATACTTCCCTGAACATCTTTTCTCTAATGGAAGCGCGCTCTGCCGTAGATATTGCTGAATAAAACATATCATGAAATAAAAAATAGGCATAAATGTTCTCTATATCATCATTATTGCGGTATACCGTGTTTAAAGAATCAATTAAATCCTTTGTTGCATAGACTGTAGCACTGCTCTGTTTTGGATTACTATAAAGGGGAGATTCAATCATATTACCAAATGCCTGATTTTGTGAAACCTCCAGCTTATGCAGCGTATTATCAATCTGTACGCCTGCCTGCTTAACAATTTCTTCCCCATATTTCATAATATGGTTATTAAGAAAATAATAAAAATTAACAACTGTAATCAGTATTATCAATATCATTGCCGTCAGAAATCCCATAAAAGCTAATAACAACTGCCGCTGAAATGAAGATGCCCTGCATACACTCAATCTACGCTTACAAAGTTTCATAGCCCAGGTCCCCTTTCAAAAAGAACACACCGTCATCTTTTTTTAATCCTTTAACTAACCTTTAACCGATCCGCTTGTCATTCCTTTTATAATCTGTTCCTGAAACAAAAGATATGCAATTAACGCAGGTATAACCAAGATTACCACACCGGCTGTAATTATACCATAGTCCGTAACATACTGCCCTTTAAGGTTATATACCGAATAGTTTAAAGTATTCAAGGTTGGCTTTGATATAATCGTCATGCTCAGAAGAAGGTCATTCCAGCAGTTAATGAACACTAATGTCGCAGCTGTAGCTAAAGCAGAGCGGCAAATAGGCAACACTACTTTTGCAAACACTTGCACTCTGTTACAGCCATCAATAACTGCAGCCTCTTCTATATCCTTTGGCATCTGCCGCATAAACGCCGCAATAATAAAAATGCAAAATGAGAGATTTGCCACCACAAATGCCAATACCAGACCAAACTGTGTATTCCCTATCCCTAATTTCTTATACAGGATATTTAAAGGGATAATTACTGTATGTAACGGCACCATAATTCCGAAAGAGAAATATCTGTAGAGATATTTACCATTTTTAGAACGTGCTATTATGTAAGAAACCATGGATGCAATAACTAATATAATTACAACAGCCGTAACTGTATAAAGAACGCTGTTGATCAGAGAATCACCTATGAACGCCCCATACCATGCCTGTTTATAGTTATCCAGCGATAATCTGTCCGGCCATGCTAATGGCTTGCCATATATTTCGGCAGTTGACTTAAATGACGATATAGCAACCCAGAAAAACGGAAACAAGGTAGACAGTGCAAAAATCAACAGTAAGATATGTTTTACCGTCAAACCGACTTTTTTCTTATAAAATGCGTTACGTTTAGTATGCATATTTTTCATCCTTTCCTGGTGCTAATTCTCCTCTTCATCAAAAACAAGATTTGAAATCTTAGTTAACAGCAAGGCTGATATTACTATGATTACGGCCACTGCACACCCTTTACCTAATTCTGAGCTAAAATATGCCAATTTATACATATGCACTGCCAAAAATGTCGACCGCACCCCCGGTCCTCCCCAGGTCATAATAAATGAATGCTCAAATGCCTTTAAGCAGCCTGTAAAGCAGAACATTACACTAACCTGTATTACCCCCTTTATCTGCGGCAGAATAATACAGGTGCAAAGTTTGAAATTATTTGCCCCATCTATAACCGCACTCTCCACTATCTCTTCTGAAAGAGACTGCATACCTGCCAATATAACTGACATGTGATAGCCAATATATTGCCACACCAATGTCAATGATACAGCAAACACAACGATCTTTGGATCCGACAACCAGTTTTTTGCAAGAGACTCAAGGCCAATGCCCCGTAATATAGCATTGAGAGAACCCACATCCGCATTAAGAATCAATGAAAACATTAACCCAATAACCGTTGCAGAAATAATCGTTGGCAAAAAGAAAATACCCCGGTAAAATCGAAACCCCCTTTTAGTTCTTAAAAGCACATATGCCAAAAATATTGCCGCTGGAATCTGAATCAGCATATGCAGGAAAATCAGGATTCCGGTATTTTTTATAATGATCCAGAAATCACTGCTGTGAAAAAGAAACAAAAAATTATTGAATCCTATATATTTAGGTTCGCCTGCCCCCGACCATTGTGTCAGACTGTAATAAACAACACCAATTAGAGGAACAATCATAAAGCAAGTATAAATTACAGTTGATGGCAAAGAAAACAGGATAGAAAACCTCACATCTGACATCTTTTTCTTTTTTCTTTGATTCAATTTCTCACCTTCCTGTTCTGAAGGCTGGGAGACGTATCAATGCCTGCTCCCAGCCTGCTCGACTAAGACTATTGACTTATATAATTGTTGTCCATTGACTCCTGTATCTTTTCCAAATACTGCTCTGCGGAAATCGCTCCTGAAAAGAATTCATCCATGGTGCTTTCAAAATCTGCCCACACAGTAGAATTAGGTATGGTAAACATATGCATTTGATTTCCTTTTGTCAGACCGTGTTCTTCGTTAAATTTCATAAGATCCGCTACAATTGGAAGTCCAACAGAATAATCAAAATTTTCTATCTTTTTGGTTGGTCCATGTCCAGCTTCCAGATAACGGGTTTGAAACATGTCATCACTGAAGTAAAAGTTATATGCATCTACAATCGCTGCCCTTTTTTCCTCACTCTCATTCCAGCTTGCCTTGCTGATAAACATAGAACCATGACCATTCTGATATAAAAGGTGTCCGGTCGTATCCCTGACATTTTCTCCGGTCATCTTTAATGGCATGATAATCTCTGTTCTCTCATAACATTCATCGCTCATAGCAGATAACTGCCAGCCATATACCGGAATAAGCGCCGCTTTGCCTTCATTATAAAGAGAGAAATTCGGCGCCCAGTCACCATTGGAAATCATGTCTGCCGGAAAACACCCCGCCTCTCTAAGTTTTTCAAAATACTTTAATGCCTGTAAATAGGTATCTGTTGAAATTTTACCTGTTTCGGGAATTTCTTCCATTTCCTCTTCTGCCCCTTCAAGCTGATAATACATATCATCAATCAGCCAGTGCCCTGGATTTCCCCCTTTTGACCCTGTGGCCACTGTGGCAATACCATGTTCTTTGAAAACTCCTGCCAATTCAACCAAATCATCATAGGTCTTCGGATACTCCAGATTATATTGTTCAAAGAGTTCTTTATTGGCCAGCCAGCCGCCAGCCCAATTCTCCATTGCGAATCCATACCGCTCTCCTTTTACTTCAAAAATAGATGTATCAACAAATTGGTCCCAAGAGAGTTTGCAATTAGGATGCGACAATAGTTCACTCATAGGTAGCAGCACATCCGCTTCAATCATGGAGCTTAAATCAGAAGCTCCATTCCAGTAATAGAAAATATCCGGTAGATTGCCAGCAGCTAAATCTATCTTTATCTTAGCTTTTATATCGTCTCCCTGAATTGCTTCATGTTCTAAGATATATTTGTCTGATACGGAAGCTGCATAATTTTCTATCGCCTCATAAACTCCTGCTTTTCAATCGGAAGAG
>ERZ506775.391-NODE-391-length-23641-cov-4.67082_pt1 | contig 23641 bp, 19 predicted proteins | sample MGYA00513980_ERZ506775 | MGnify/ENA metagenome assembly ERZ506775 | reverse complement strand
GACGCTCTTCCGATCTAGACTGTCGGGAATAGAGAGGAAAAAAGTACGCATTATAATCAGGTTCATGGGAGTAATACAGCCCGGAATAATAACCGACCATATGGTATCCAGCATATGCAGATTATTCATCAGCACATAGTTTGGAATAAGCCCTCCATTGAACATCATGGTAAATGTAATCAGAAGCATAATCGGATTTTTGAGCTTCAGGTTCTTCCTAGACAGGACATATGCGCCTATCGATGTAAAAAACACCCCCAGCAGTGTCTGGACGGAAACATATAGCAGTGTATGCCAATAGCCATTCCATACAGTATATGATTTCAGGACTTCCCGGTATCCGATCAACGAAAATTTTTTCGGCCATAATACAAGTCCCTTGCTGAGCGCAAGAGCTTCCGGATCCGAAAAAGAGGACATTATCACATGGATAATCGGAAGGATGCATACAACGGATATTACAGTCAATAATATTGCATTACCTGCCGAAAATACAGTTTTTCCCACACTTTTTGATTCAACCATAGCAGCCTCCTAGAACAAATTTGTATCGCTGAACTTTTTTGCCAGCTTGTTTGCCACAACAATCAGTACAAAATTGATAACGGAATTAAACATCCCGACTGCCGTTGAATAACCATAGTTGAACTCCTGCAGACCTTTTCTGTACACAAATGTGGAAATAACATCTGCCGTTTCATAAATATTTGCATTATACAATAAGATAATCTTTTCTGCACCAACAGCCAGCATTGTACCGCATTTCAATATCAGCATGATAATAATCGTTGATGAGATTTCCGGTATTGTAATATGTATTGTCTGCTGCCATCTGTTTGCACCATCAATCGCTGCAGCTTCGTACAGCTCCTGATCAACAGCGGAAAGCGTGGCCACATAAATGATGCTGGAATACCCCAGGCTCTGCCATAGCTCGCTTACAGTCATGATTGCCCTGAAATATTTAGGATCTGCAAGCAGATTTTTACTTTCTCCTGTCAGAGCCGTCATAAGTGTACCGCCCAGAAGCCCGTCGGAAGATGTAAAGTCTATAATAATTCCCGCCAGTACTACCAGTGATATAAAATATGGCATATAGGTTATTGTCTGCACAGCCTTTTTAAACCGCAGACGTTTGACTTCATTCAGCAATAATGCAAATATGATTGGCAGCGGAAAGCAGATTAAAAGACTTAACAGGCTGATGATAATTGTATTCCTTAATACACGCCCGAAATACACACTGTTAAAAAAATCTATGAAGTTTTTAAAGCCCACAAAGCTGCTTCCGAAAATTCCGTTTGCCGGCCGGAAATTCTGAAATGCTATTACCAGTCCTCCCATAGGGACATAAGAAAATACGATAAAATAAATGAGCACCGGAAGCAGCATTAAATAGTAAGCCTTATTAATTTTAAGATCATGGATCAAACCTTTTTTCTTTTTCACATCCATCTCTCCGTAATTATCTGTTATTATATCTTTCATAGCCGGTCTGATAGATATTCAGAGCCTCTTCAATTCCCATGGAATAAATCTGCTTAACCGTGTTGTCCCAGTTTGCAAGCGCAGTATCATCTGTTATCGCCTTAATCGTCTCTTCCTGTACATAGGTAGAAATATCATTCATTATTGTTGATACCTGCTGTTCTTCCTCCGCTGTCAGAGACCAGATTGTATTGTACTGTTCCGTAGACTCTGTCCAAATTCTGTCCCATTCCTGATTTTCTTTTGACTTAAACTGTGCATTACGGTATTTTGCTTCATCAGAGATTGCAAAGACACATGCCACATTCAGACGAAGGCCATCGGAGGAGCCGGATGGATGCTGCATAATTGTATCCGTAAAAACAGGTGTACCGTCATTCATCGTATAGGTTTCGCCTTCAATCCCAAAATTTGTCAGCCTGATCCCATCTTCGGAACATAAATAATCAATAAAATTCATTGCCAGCTTGGGATCGGCGCACTTTGAGGTTATCGCAAACCAACTGCCGTTTCCGCAATAGAGCTGCTTGATAGAAACTTTAGGTTTTGCTCCGTCAGCTACTCTGACAGGGTACCCTACCGCGGCCGCATCCGCATCCGGAACCGTGTTCTGCAGTGCAAGAATCATAGAGGGCAGCGGACCGTCCAAAGTATAACATGCGCCAACCTTTCCTTCCCCAAACATAGCGAGGAATGTGTCCATTGTAGACATCAGTGATCTTGTCATAAATTCCTTGTCCAGCAGTCCTTCCTTATACCATCTGTTCATTGTAGTCAGATAGTCCTTATATCCTGCTTCCACAGCACCGTAGGTCAACTTACCGTCAGAACCGGGATAAATGCCTATATCATTACGGAAGTCAACCGGTGCCTTCTCTATTCCATATGCAGCCAGCAGCGCCTGATCCATTCCTGTAGTATTCAGCATACTATAGGGTACTTCAATCCCCATATCCTTAAAAGCTTTCAGTGCGTTTTCCCATTCGTCCACTGTTTCAGGGATATCCAGGCCGGCTTTATCCAGCAGATCCTTTCTGATGACCTGCCCCCACCACTGAAGTTCTTTGCCTTCAAATTCAGGCATATATTTTGCGTAAGCCACAGCCATCCTGTTTTCAAGGGTCGTGGCTTCCTTATAGGACTGATCATTTTCCTTAATCAGCGCCAGATAATTAGGCATATATTCTTCCGCATAAGGTGCGAGATCAATAAAACAACCATCCTCTACCGCCTGATCCATTCCTCCCGGATAAGAAATACCGGTATTCCCAACTATAATATCCGGATAATTACCGGATGCAATCAGAAGATTAAACTGTGCTTCTTCTTCGCCTGTTGCAGGAATAATATAATTGATTTTAATGTTGGTATTCTCCGAAAGCTTCTGATAAGAAGGATTATTGTCAATTACCTCCTGTGTGAAGGTCTGGGCTCCTGAAAAATTCGCACCGCCTATGGCAAAGAAAATGCTGAGTTCCTTCTGTTCTTCACAAAGTGGCCCCACATAATTGCCATTTTCATCTCTCTTATTTAATGCCGCTGTATCACTGTCCTTTGCTTCTGCCGCTGTTTCCGCTACGGAAGCAGATGCACCTGCCGCCTGCTGGTTATCAGTCGTTTTTCCTGACCCACACCCTGCCAGGGCCGCTGCCGTTAATGCCGTAATTCCTAATAATGCAATCCCTTTTCTTAATTTACCTTTCATTACTGCCTCCCATTCATATTTCAGGTATTTTCCACATTCCATCAGTTTTCCTTCAACACCGTACGCGTCCGGAGCTGAAATACATCTGTGTAACTGCACCTTAACATAGCTTTCGACGTGAAGATAGTTCCATTTTCCAACCAGGGCAAAAGAAAAAATGCCATTTTCCGGCCTTTCCAGGCGAAAATGACATTTTCTGCACAAAACAGGAATAGAAATGACATTTGAAAATCCCCATCATTCCTTTTTTTCATCTTTCTTCTTTCTGTATTCCGTAGGTGTAACTCCTTCCGACTGCTTAAAGGAACGAATCATGGTTCTGTACGAAAAAAATCCTGCCTGCTCTGCAATATCATTAATATTCAGGGAATCATCCTTCATCAGATATTTCACCCGTTCTATCCTCTTTTCATTCACATACTGGCTGACCTTCATATCATACTCTTTTTTCATCAGCCGTGTAACATATCCTTCCGATATTTGAAACTTCTCTGCTATTGAAGAAAGGGAAAGATCGGGGCTGGTATAATTAGTGTCAATATATTCCTTGATTCTTTCCGCCCTCGGCCTGACGTGCTCCCCGGCAGACGCATTGTTTTTAAGCATGGCGAAAAGACGTATCATCGAATCTGCAATCCGGTCATTATCATAACAGTTCATAATTCCCATAATTTTATTTTCATCACAGCCCGCCGCAAGCTCTGCTCTGCCGGAAGAAGCATCCCGTATCAGGAAAAGTATGTGGAACAGATACAATCTGGCCGATATGGCATCGCCGTCTGTTTCTCTGACCTCCTGAATAATATCCCTTAAAACCATCTCCGCACTGTTGAGATTACCGTTTTTCAGGAAATTAACCAACCTCCACTCTTTCCGGTTCCGTATATTGGAATCTATCTCTCTGTCAATATTGCCCCCGTCTCCCATGCTCATCAGACATTCGCTATAGCAACTTCGCAGCTCAGTCAGGCGGATACATTCAAAGCTGCAGAACCAGGAAACCGCGAGTCCCATCCTGTCCTTTAAAAATTCCCTGGTTTTATTGCTTTTCTCCGCTATCAGCTCTTCCACTGCCTGTTCTTCCCGGCTGCTGTAATTAACCAGCAGCACAACAAAGTTGTCACATTCAACTGGTTCCACCACTTCAAAAGTCTCCCGCATACATTCCGTTGCAATATTTTTAATCAGAAAATGAACCAAATCGTAGGTTTCCACCTTATTTTTAGCATCATTATCAAAAAACAGATTGGAATAATCGTCCACAGAAAAAAGGACCATCCGGAAAATATGGTGCGGGAAATGAATGCAATACTGTTCCAGCGCATTTTCAATTTCTGCCGTAGAGACGTAATATCCCTTAATGATTCGGCTGAGAATATTATTTACGATAATATCCTTCTCCTTATCAATCTGATTTTCCAGGGCATATCTGTCCCTGGCAATTGTCTGGAATGTCTTCTGCAGATATTCAAATTCATTTCCGGCCGGTTCTGCCGGATGCTGCTGTCCTATTGCCTCAATCAGTTTCAAAACCGGATTGTACTGTTTTTTAGCCAGATAATGGGCAAGAAGAACGCTGATAACCGAGCTTGCCAAAATAAAGCAGATATAAGCATTCCTGGTGTGGTTAATATTACGGAACAAAGATAATGTATCAATCCCGCAATAATATTCCCAGTTCTCCGCTTCGGACTTTACTTTAGCTATAAAAATGTCCTCCCCTTCCTTCTGTATTCTTGTATAGGGAGCCATCTGCTTCAGTTCTTCCGCAATTTCGCCATCATAACACTTCTTCCTGCCTATATCATAAAAAATGCCATTGCCTGTCATTATTCCTTCCAGTACTCTTCCGTTTTGAAAATTTCCGGCTTCCAAATCCATCTGAATCAGAATCCACCCGTCAGGGTTTCTGATATTCTCCGACATAATCACACTATAATAATATAAATGCGACTGTCCAAGGCTATCCTCCAAAATTAAAACAGGCTGATTAAGATGATCAAGCATTTCCCATAATTCTTTTTCACTTCTGTTAAAATGTCTCTCATAATCAAAGCCGTGGGATCCCATTTCATTTGATGCCTGTCTGGGTGATATCAGATATCTGCTTTTTCCGGAAAAGATAAAAATATCACTGATACAGTTTTCATTTGCCATCTGCGCCTGCAGGTATTTAAAAACCGACTGTATTGCCAGCTTGCTTTCACCGCTTTGTGTTGTTTCATATTCCATGAAACCTGTAATATCAGGATTTTCCGCTATCTGTCTGCCGATCACATGAATCTTCTCCATCTTCCCATCACATACAGATTTCAGTTGGTTTACACTATCCTCCTGCATCTGTCGAATCTGTCCGGAAAGGATCTTTCCAACATAGGAAAACATAAAGAAGCTGAGGAGGATAGGAACACAAATTACTGCTATGTAAGAAACAAACCAAGATATAAGGGTTCTGCTGCCCCTCTTATATTTTTTCAATAGATTCTGCCGACATCCCATTGATAACTCCCCTTCTCAGACAATCAAACCGTATATATTCATACTGAAACTGTTCTCATCACATACATCTATAAATTACATAACCCATTAATTTTACCACCATATATCATTATACTTCACTCTCTTCCGATAAGATCATGAATAAAATACATCGTCATGGCCTCCATCCGCCGGTTCCCATTATCGGTAAATCCATGTATCTCCCCGGCAAACACCTCCAATTTTGCCTCCTCATATTCCTCCGCCGCCGATTCACTATAGGAAAGTGGTACAACCTCGTCCCGATCCCCATGCATTATCAAAACCGGCCGTTCAAACCGGCTGATGTATGTATGAAGGTCAAATCCCCTCAAAGTGCGGAAAAACTTATTCCCCAGTTCCATTCCCCAAAACTCCAATTTGGAAGGAATATCATCTTCACTTTTAAAACGACTATTCCAGTTATCCGCAATACAAAATGCAGGATATAATAAAATCAGGCCTTTGACATCATCTTTTCTGTCCGCGGCCGCCATAGCGCTTATCAATCCTCCCTGGCTACCTCCAAACAAAAATATCTCTTCTTTTTTAACCTGATCCCATGTAAGAACCTCGTCCAAAACCGCGCACAGATCCTCTTCCTCTGTAAATAATGTCATTTCCGTTGTATGGAAGCCGCTTTCATCCCTCACGCTCCCGCCACAAAAGGTATAGCAGACCGCGCCGATACCATTATTGGCAAAATACTCCGCCGAAATATCAAAGTCGGATTTATGCCCATTATATCCATGGCTCATAATAATAAGAGGATATTCCTTCGTATCGGGCTCATAAAAATATCCATCTACGCATCTTCCATGATGTTCAATTGTAAGCTCTCTCTTTTTCATTTCATTTTTCCTCCGTTTTCTTTATCGCTTTGATCCACTTCCCGCTGCGCAGTCTATAAACGCACCAGACACATTTTATAATCTGATCAATTTTCATGAAAAAATAAATCCAGAACGCAGGCAGCTTCCATACCAGGCCCGCCAGAATTCCCAGGGGCACGCTTGCCAGCCAGAGGAACAGGATATCGGCAAACATCAGGAATCTGGTATCCCCGCCACCGCGGAGCACTCCTTTTGTGAGTATGGAGTTGGCGGAGGTGAAAATCAGGATAATAGCCACTGAATCCATAAGCTGCTGCGCAATCTGACGGGTTTCCTCCTGGATATGATACATGCCGATGACAGGCCCGCTGATTGCCAGAATCACCAGGCAGGCCGCTGCTCCCAGCAACGCGCCGAAAATCAGGAAGGTGTAGCCTTCCCGCTGCGCCTGCTCTCTTTTTCCTTCTCCCAGGGTATGCCCCGTGATGATACAGCCCGCCTGGCTGATCCCCTGCGTCAGCACCGTAGTCATCTGCTGGGTGACGGCAGTGATGGAATTAGCCGACACAAAGGCCGCGCCGATTCTTCCCATTATCATGGCAATCGCGCTGTTTCCCAGCGCCAGAAGGGAATCGCTTATCAATACCGGTATGCAGATTTTCAGATATTCCGGCACCAGTCCATGGCAGTCCATCAACAGATCCTTTACCCGATAGCCAATATTTTTATCCCGCAGGAAAAAATACACGGCGATTGCGGTAAACTCGATTATCCTTGCCAGGAGGGTTCCCAGCGCCGCCCCGGCTACCTCCATGCGCGGCGCCCCCAGATTGCCGAAAATGAAAACCCAGTTAAAAAACAGATTCGCCATAAAACTGACGCTGGAGCAGATGAGCGGTATTTTTGCCTGACCCACGCTTCTTAGCACAATCGTACAGGTAAGCGACAGCCCCAGCAAAAGATAGGTGGGCACGGACCAGTTAAAATAACGGATTCCTTCCCTGATAATGTCCGGATCCGGTGTGTAAATCCGCATCAATGCCCCTGGCGCCAGAATCGTAGCCGCCATAAACAGCAGGCTGAATGCAATGCACAATCGGAGCATGATGGTAATGGACTGCTTCAGCGATTGGGAATCCCGCATCCCCCAGAACCTGGCCACCATAACCGAAGCCCCCATGCCGATTCCCATACAGCATACGTGGTAGATGTTAATGAACTGGTTGGCCAGGGACGAGGCTGACAACGCCACCTCCCCCAACGCCCCCAGCATTACGGTATCCATCATATTGACCCCTATGGAGATCAGGCTCTGCAGGGCAATGGGAACAGCTATGATTCCCACCCTTTTATAAAATTCCGATGTTCCCAAATATAATTTCAGCTTGCTGTTTAATTGCATTCCTTCTATCCTTCCTCTGCTCTTTTACTTCGTTTTACTTTTGCCTCTGCCTTTGAAATACATCCTGCAGAAACACATCCGCCAGCTGCAGCCACAGTTGGAAATTAGGATACGTTTTCTCTCCCACTATAGTGATTCCGCCCTGCCCGTGCGGTACGCCGGCAAAAGTATGTACCTCCGTTTCCACGCCGTGGGCCAGCAGATCCGGAAGAACCGCGTTCAGGTTATCCAGCGCCGAATCTTCCCTTCCCACTGCAAAAAAGACGGGGGGATACACCACATTTGTATAATCAAATGCAGCCCCCTTATAACGCGGACCATAAATACACAGAAAAGCGTCCGGCGCCCCATAGTATCTGTCCAGTTCATCTTCCCTGTAATCCGGAAAATGATCCGCCGTTCTCTGTGTTCCGGAATAATACCGGATACAGGCCTCCCCTGTCAGGCCGCCGTTGGAAAAGCCCGCAAAGGCCACCTGGTTTTCCCTGATTCCATAGCGCCCGGCAGATGCCCTGATCATGCGGATTGCCCTTGCAACATCCGCACCGCACTCCTGCCCTGTCCAGGGACGTCTGTTAGTACGGTTCAGCAGAAGAAAACTGTGATACCCCATCTCATTGAAATCCAGGCAGGTCTGGTATCCTTCACTCAGGACACAATCTCCATGATCTCCGCCGGCACAAACTACAACAGCGCCCTTTGGCTCCTTGCCCTCCGGCAGCAGCATTTCATAGAGATACGGCCTGAAGTCCGGATTATGGTTATATCTGCAGTCTGAATTATCCTCGTATTCCGTCATAACCGGCATCCGGCCGTCCGACCACAGATAAATCCTTTGCGGTGCATTTTCTTTTTTCTGAAGAGAATCCCTGAGCATGCAAAATTCCTGAAGCTGTGCCATACAGGTTTTATTGTCTGTTTCCGCTTCAAGCTGCCGTCCCAAACGCCACATCCGGACCAACTCTTTCACCGGATAGCAGGGTGCATCTTCAAAAAAGGGAACCGCTTTCAGCCTCTCTTCCGCTACTGCTTTTTTCAACATATTATTACTGTTTTTGTCTTCCATGTCCTATTTCTCCTTGTTTTGCGAAGCAAAATGCCATTTCTTTAGAAATTTGTCCTATAACGAGCAGAGAAATTTTTCTCCTTGTTTTACGGAGAAAAATACAATTTCTTTAGAAATTTACCCTCTGGCAGGCAGTGGTATTTCCCTCCTGACTTTGACGGCCAATATAATTGATGTTTCTACAAATAATTTTGCTAAAGTTTAGCATCGGTTTATATAAAAAGCGACGCTATCTTCAGATAGTCCGCCGCTTGATACGGGAACATTTTCAGGGGCGCTCCGCCCCTTCGGCTTCATTCACATCTTACGATACAGCAGTTTACGGATCCTGCCGTTCTGTTTTTTTCTGAAAACTTTCTCCATAAATCAATTTCGTCACATGCAGCTTGGAAAGGGTGATATGAAGATCATTCTGCAGAATTGTCAGCAGCAGATGCATGGCATTCGCCGCCATCTCCGAAACCGACACATGGAGCACTGTTACGGTGGGGTAAAGATACTGGCTGAAATCTCCGTCCCCATAGGCGATTATTTCCATCTGCCCCGGAACCGCAATATTTCCATCACGGAGCGCCGCAAGAATGCCGCTGTTCATCCTGCTTGTCTGTACAAAAAGGGCAGTTGGCAATTCTGCGCACTGCAGCATTTGTTTTACCGCTTCATAGCCGCCAATCCCGTTTCCAGGACCCGATACTTTCCATTCATCCTTTAGCTGTATGCCGCATTTCCTGCACTCCTCCGCAAAACCATTATACCGCAGAACACTGGCGGCACTGCGGTTTTCAGAGAACACAATTCCCGCGCGCTCATGCCCGTTTTTGTAAAAAAGTTCCGCACACTGTCTTCCGGTCTGATAGTCATCAACATAAACGCTGCTGTAATTTTCCAATGTCTGGTTAATCAATACAATCGGCATCTCAAACAGGTTCTCTCTCAGATAATCGCTGTCCTTTTCCGACAGGCCGCCTATGATAATTCCATCGTACTGCCTACCGGAAAATGCATCCTCAAAAGCATTCAGATGATCATATTCAAAGGGCTGAAGAACGATTTCCACTTTTATCTGATACTGCTTTACCGTCTCCTGAAATCCGGAATAGAACTGGCCCAAAAGGCCCCCCATGTAATGCAGGTTCCAGAACACACCAATACGGAAGCCATCGCTTTTGCGAACTGTCTTCTGATTCTTTTTCTGGGTTTTGCCTGGCTGATAATTCATCTCCCTGGCAGTGTCCATAACAATTTTCTGGGTTTCCCTGGATATTCTCAGTTCATCTCCCCGTCCGTTCAGGACAATGGACACCGTCCCTGAGGACAGCCCCAGGTGCTCCGCTATTTGTTTTACCTGCACACCTCTTGTATTTTTCGGCATTTGCTTCAGCTCCATTTACATTTCTTTATTGTAACTGTTCAGTACCCCTCACAGTTACTCTTTATTTTTACAACATGTCCATAATATGTCAACCGCCGGATGTCCAGGCTACTGCTTTTGATTCCGTAAAAACAAATTTCTTCCCGGGCACACCACCGTCCCGTCATTCAGAAACGGGCTCCACTTACAGGCCGGCCGGCAATGCAGACATTTTCCGCAGCTTCTTCCTTCCAGGACATCATTTCCGAAATTGGGATTTACTAAAAAGCCCCTTCCCACATCGATCATATCCACTCCCGCCTGCAGAATGGCTTTTTCAGCCATTTCCCCATCCGTAATGCCATCTACGCCGAAAACCGGCATATCCGGCAGACGTTTCTTGATTTCCTGGGCTCCATAGATGGCTTCTGAAAAAGGATACCCTTCCGGTCGCAGGGAAATGCTTTCCCCGCCGAAACCATATGATATATCCAGGAAATCAGCTTTTCCCGCCAGGGAAAGCGCATGCTCTATCCCATCCTCCAAAGCTGGTTCAAAGGCCCCAAGCCGTATTCCTGCCACGAAATCTTCCCCGCAGCTTTCCCTGATTCCTTCCAGTATATCCAGCGCGAATTTTTCCCGGCGTTGTCCGTAGATATCTTCCCTGTGATTGATATTACGGTTAAAAAACTGGCAGATAAGATAGCTGTGGCAGCCGTGCAGCTCAATTCCATCCAGGCCTGCCTGTTTGGCCCGCCGCGCTGCCTGCACAAAATCATCAATCACTTCCCGCACACGCTCCGGAGACATCTCGCAGCCTCTTGCCCGCAGCTCCCCATTGCTGTCCCTGAAACTGTAATCGCTGGGGCAGTCGGCATTTTTCTCGATTCCCGACACTCCTGCGTGATGTAACTGCACAAAAAAGGGCACATCATACTGATGCACGGCATCCGCCAGCCGCTTCCATCCTTCTGTCTGTTTATCTTCCCACAGCCCAAGCTGTGTTTCATGAAGCCTGCCCCGCTTTGTTACCGCCGTGGCCTCGGCGATAATCAGACCGGCTCCCCCTGCTGCCATATCCCGGTAATGCTGCAGGTTTTTATCCGTTACACAGCCGCTGTCATCCGACCAGTGAAAACAGACCATTGGAGGAACGGCAATTCTGTTCTTCGTCCATATGTTTTTGATTTTTACACGTTCTTTTAATTTGTCCATGCAATCTCCCCCAGCTTTATGCAGGTTGCCCTGCGGTATTGTTCTTCTGCATTTTATGGTGCCGTGTTTTTACCGGCATATTTCCCACCTTTTTTATTTATTCTCTTTTATCATATACTTTTTCGGAAACGATGGCAATCGGTCAGATACATTTTTTTGCTAAATTTATAATTTTTAGCAAATTCAATAAGGACGCAGGCATATTGCGATATATCCGGATAGCAATTATCACCAGAATGGAGTATATTTATATTGTTTTTCAATCTACACTCAAAATTACAGTATTTTGAGATGCAAACCAAAAATAGTAACATTTGCTGCCCTCAGTACAATACAAGATCACAGAAAATATCATATACAAGATAAGATTTTAGCTATATGTTTTTACGTTGATATGGTATTTGTAGATTAGGAACTACGTTAATCTTTTTACTTACCAAAAGGAGGATTCTATGGGTACTTTTAAAAATCTTGACAGGCTGCTTGATTCGTTTACACAGGGTTCGATTCCCGGCTGTGCCTGTGTCGTCATGCAGAATCATGATATTCTCTACGAAAGCTATTCCGGCTTCGCTGATATCGAAAAGGGGACTAAAATCAACGAACGTTCCATTTTCCGCCAGGCGTCCACAACAAAACTGTTTACTTATGCCATCGGCATGATGCTGTTTGAGGAAGGGGCGTTCCGTTTCACGGATCCGATATATGATTTCCTGCCGGAATGGAAAAATACTACCAAATATGTGCAGATTCCGGGGCGCGCAGCCCAGGTGGTTCCTGTGGAGCATCCCATTACTGTAAAGGATGCCTTTACCATGTCCTGCGGCCTTCCCTACTGTATGAGACCGCTTGATCATGCGACCGATAATCCTACCGTCAATGCCATGTCTGAAGCGGTCAGGCCCTATTGTAAAGATGGAAAATCCCCACACTGCGCGATGAGGTCCGCGCTATGGGCTCCGTTCCGATTATGTTTGAACCCGGCACCCATTGGCTTTACGGGCTGGGAAGTGAAATTGTGGGAGCTATTGTGGAAGTAATCACAGGAAAATCTGTGCGTCAGAACATGAAAGAAAGGCTGATTGATCCCCTTGGCCTGAAGGATACCGCCACTTTCCTGGATGAGGAAATGATGGGCCGACTGGTCACCTGTTACCAAATCACTCCTGATAAAAAGAAAGAGCCTATGCCCCGGGAACTGGACGATATCATAAAGATCGGCGGTGCTCCGGAATACTCCAGAGCCAACTTAAACTGCAGCTGCAGGGATTTTGCCGTATTTATGAGCATGCTGGCAAACGGCGGCCGCTACAAGGGTGAAAGCCTTCTGGGAAGGAAGACCATTGACCTGATGAGAACGAATCAGCTTGGGCCGGATCAGCTCAGGGATTTCTGGCATTATAACGGCGTGGATATTCTCGGTTATGGCTATGGAATGGGAGTACGGACCCTGATGGACAAAGCCCCCGGCGCATCCAACGGCTCGCTGGGCGCCTTCGGCTGGTCCGGCGGTTACGGCTCCTGGGCGGAGGCCTCTCCTGAGGATCATCTTTCTATTGTTTATATGCACAATACGCAGGGAGAACATAATGAGCTGTTTCATGTGAAGGTCCGGGATGTTGTTTATGGATGTATAGAATAACTGTCTGTTTTCAGTCGTTTATCAAAGGGTGTCTGCATTCAGACACCCTTTATTCCAAAAGGAGGAGAAGATGGAAAGACTTAAAAACTTTGTCTGCCGCGACGGCTTCGCCGAAGTCAACACAAATGCCGGCAGAATACGGGGCTTCATGGAAAATGATGTATATACCTTTCTCGGCATTCCCTATGGTAAAGCAAAACGTTTTAAAAAAGCAGAACCGGTCAGCCCCTGGAAGGGGACATTAACTGCCACAACTTATGGCTACACCTGCCCCAATATGGATGATAACTTCTTACCGGATGAAATTATGGGCATGCCCAGGCTGTGGCATAGCTCGGAGGATTGCCTGAATCTGAATATCTGGACCACCTCCCTGGATAAAGAAGCGCAAAAACCGGTAATGGTCTTTCTGCACGGCGGGGGATATTTTTCCGGAAGCGCCATCCATCTTACCTGCTATGAAGGTAAGGAACAGGCTCTTTTAGGAGATGTGGTTTCCGTAACCGTAAACCACCGGCTTAATGTTTTAGGTTTCCTTGATTTATCTCAATATGGCGATGACTTCCGGGAATCCGGAAATGTCGGTATTCTTGATCTTGTGGAAGCCTTGAAATGGGTACAGGAAAACATTGCTTCCTTTGGCGGAAATCCTGATAATGTTACAATTTATGGACATTCCGGCGGCGGCGGAAAGGTGACCACGCTGATGCAGATGCCCTGCGCCGATGGTTTATATCACAAGGCCATTATCATGAGCGGCATTACCAGGATGGAAGGACCTGTTGACGGTCTTCCCATGAGGATTACCAGAGAAACCGCACAAAAAAATGCCAGGATTCTGGTGAATGCCGCCGGCGGCACAGATAAGCTGCAGAGCATGCCTGTAAATGAACTAATGGCGCTTGTTCCCCATACCTTTAAAGATTACTTTTTCTGGTCACCGGTGCCAGGCGCAGGAGACTATCCCGGAGATCCCGGCCAGGCCGGAATCAGAGAAGAAACCGGAAACATACCTGTTATGATCGGCAATGCATTGTGCGAATTTTCAGGTCCGGCAGACAGCCGGGATAAATCACAGGTAACGGAAGGTGAGGTCGTTAAAAAGCTTTCTGAGAAATACGGTCTGAAAGGTCCGGCGCTTTATGACATTTATAAAAAAACCTATCCGAACCTGAAACCCTATTATGCGCTTACCCTGATTCCCATGGCCTTCCGCCAGGATGTTAATCTCTTTTCAGAAAAACGCGCCGATTTATCCGGCGCTCCGGTATACGAATATCTGCTCACATATGAAAGTGCCTATAACGGCGGTACAATCAGCTGGCACGGGGTGGAGCTTCCTTTTGTTTTCCATAATGCAGAAGACAAGGGCTGTGTCTTTAACGGAGAACAGACCTGGGTTACGCAGGAAGAAATCTTTAACGCCTGGATCCATTTTGCAAAATATGGAAATCCCAATCACGATTTGCTGCCCAAATGGGATCCGTTTACCAGAGAGCACCGGGCATGTATGGTTTTTGGCGCGCCATCTGCCTGCCGGGTCAATCATGATGAAGAACTGCTTTCAATTATTAACGAACTGAAAGGGTGACAAATGACGGCAGCCCCCTTTTAATGAGTCTGTGTCCGCACAAAGAGAGACCTGCCATTTCAGCAGGTCTCTCTTTGCTTGCTCTTATTATATTAACTTCAGGGAATTCACCAGATGAATAATTCTTTATCTGCCAGTTTCATCAGCGCTTCCAGGAAAAAGTAATCACCGTAGATGATAGAAAATTCATGTTTTTCATCATGATAGGCGGCGGTACATTTTGTCAGCAGATTGTCTTCCTCCTCATTCCAGTTGAAGCTGTTTTTCGTGAGGGCCTGCAGCATTTTTAGCGCAGCATTCAGGTAAATCTTTTGCTGCCGGCCATCTTTCTGCCTGGCCAGTTCAATCAATCCGCAGGATGCAATAGCTGCGGCTGTGGAGTCTTCCAGTTTCACATCTTCAGGCTGCCTGAAATCTACCGGAATCAAACCGCTGTCGGGAATATTGGCAATGAAATAATTCGCGATTCTTTCCGCCGTTTCCAGATAGGCATTGTTTTGTGTATGCAAATAGCTGAGTATGAACCCATACAGCCCCCAGCTCTGGCCTCTTGTCCAGGACGAACCTTCACCGTAGCCCTGGCCGCCATAGCTTTTGATCATTTCTCCGCTTGCCGGGTCGAATTCCACAATGTGATTTGCCGAACCGTCGCCTCTGATAAATGCTTTCATTGCCGTATCTGCATGGTTCGCTGCAATCTGGGAAAATCTCGGATCGCCGGTTTCTTCACTTGCCCAGTACAAAAGAGGCAGATTCATCATACAGTCAATAATTGCCCAGCCTCTGCGGTCAACCTTGCTGTTTGGCCAGTCATTCCATGCCCGGATAAATTTTCCGGCGCAGTTATATCGTCCTGCCAGGTTTCCTGCCGCCAGAAGTCCTCTGTTTTTGGAACTTCGGTTTCCTGTTACACGGTAATCGGCCACTGCCGTAGGCAGCCATTTGAAACCATTGTCATGATCCAATTTCTCATAGTCCATCAGATCGGCATCAAGTTTCTTTTCATTTTGTTCCGCAATATTCCTGTAAATCTCTTTTCCGGTGAGTGTGTACATCTGCCACATGATGCCGCCCCAAAAACCATTGGTCCACCAGCCGATTTCCTTATCTCCCGATTTGTCATCGTGGACTCCGTCAACCGTAGTATAGGGGATTTTTTCTGCTGATCTTTGAGCCACCTTTTCAAGCTTATGCGCAGTTCTTTCCAATGTTTCCTGCGCCCATGCCAGGTCTTTTTCTTCCAAATACATTTTAAACCTCCCACATATCGCAGCAAATCTGTGATATTGATTATTCAGTCATATGAAATAGCCTTTCAACTCTTCTCCTTCTGCCTAGCCCTTCACGGATCCAATCATAACACCCTTAACAAAATATTTCTGTACGAAAGGATATATCAGTAATACAGGAATCATGCTAACCATAATGAGTGAATATTTGATTACCCCAACCATATCAGCCAGTCTCGCCTGAAGCTCAGGATCCTGTACTGTGGAAGGATCGATTTGGCTGGACATAAGGATTTCACGCAGATACAGCGTCAGCGGATAGAGTTCTTTATTATGCAGATAAATCATTGCGTTAAAATATGCATTCCAGTGCCCCACGCCGTAAAACAGTACCAAAACCGCTATAATCGCTTTAGACAGCGGGATTACCACTTTTATGTAATACATAAAATCTGAACAGCCATCCATCTGGGAGGCTTCCAGCAGTTCATTGGGGATACTGTTTACAATAAAGGTTCTTGCAACAATCAGATTATATACACTGATGGCTCCCGGGAGCAACAGGGACCATCTGGTATTAAGAAGCCCCAGGTTCTGCACTACCATATAGTTGGGGATCAGGCCGCCGCTGAAAAACATGGTGAAGGTAAAAAGCAGCATAATCCCGTTACGTCCGGGCAGATCATGCCGGGACAGGCAATAAGCCGCGGTTAAGGTCATCGCCACATTGATTACTGTTCCTACAACCGTATAAAAAAGCGAATTTCTGAAGCCTATCCAAACCGTATTGGTATGAAATACCGTCTTATATCCCTCAAGGCTGAAATCTACCGGGAACAGCACTACCTTGCCGGACTGCACCGCGGTTCCTGAAGAAAAAGAGGCGCTGATAACAAAAATACAGGGATAGAGCACCATAATAAAAAACAGGGTCAGGATTACGGTAATCACAATGTAAAAAATCTTATCATTTAAACTATAATTTTTAAACTTATGCATGTTCCGCCCTCCTTAGAATATACCGCTGCCGTTCAGCTTCTTGCTTCCCCAGTTTGCTATAATCAGCAGGATGAAGTTAATGACTGAGTTGAACATGCCAATGGCTGTTGATAATGAGAAATCAGTAATTCCGCTGGCAAGGCCCACCTTATATACATACGTGGAAACAATCTCACTGTAATTAAGGTTCAGGTCATTTTGCATCAGCAGTACTTTTTCATAACCCACGTTCATAATATTTCCCACCGCCAGCACCAGCATGATACTTGCTGTAGGCAGAATCGCCGGGACATCAATATACCGCAGGCGCTGGAAACGGCTGGCCCCGTCAATCATGGCCGCTTCATGAAGGGACTGATCCACTCCTGACAGAGCCGCAATATAAATAATAGCGCTGTAACCGGTAGACTGCCACACACCGGACCATACATAAATATGCTTAAAAAGGCTTCCTTCGGAAAGAATATTCGGCGCTGTCTTTCCTGTAAAAAGGCTGTACAGGCTGCCATAAAGGCCATTGCGGTAATCCAGCAGCTGGAAAATCAGGCCTACCATAACTACCGTGGAAATAAAATAGGGAACATAGGTAACTGTCTGGATTACCTTCTTATATTTTTGTCCCAACATAGCATTGAGCAGCAGGGCAAAAATAATGGGAATGGGAAAGGATACTGCCAGGGAATACAGCGAAATTGTCAAAGTATTCTTCATGACAATGGGAAATTTAAAGGAATTAAAAAATTTACTGAAATTATCCAGTCCTGCCCAGGGGCTTCCCCACACTCCCAGCCCCGCATTATATTTTTTAAACGCAAGCACCAGCCCGCTCATAGGTACATAAGCAAAAATTATCAGCCACAGTACCGGAAGCAAAAGCAGCAGATACAGCTGCCATCTGGAAAGAATCCGTTTGCCCACTTTCCTGTTGCTTCCTTTTTGATGTGTTACCGGATTTTTTGCCATATTCATCCTCCTTTTACGCTTTGCCTTCCGCAGCCGGAAAGAGTCTCTGTAAGATACAGCGCGGCGGGCAAATGTGCCCTTTCACCGGCGCCTTTGCCCGCCCATGCTGTTCTTACTACTGCTTTTTCGCTGCCGATGCAGCTGCCTGTCTTCTAAATCAACAGAGGGAAACTCAGCTTCTGTCGTAAGCTGTCTGCGCAGTTGCAATCCACTGCTGCAGTCCCATGTTATCCAGTTCTTTCAGATAAGTGTCCCAGCCGCCTTCTATATCCCTTGCGCCGGTAACAAACTCTGCCAGGCTCTGTTTTACAAAATCCGGAATTGTAGTCAGCTGATCCTGTATCTGTTCAGCTTCCTCAATCGTATACTTCAAGGCAGGAAGCACTTTTTCAGGATGTTTATCATAATAAAGTTCATAACATTTTGCATTCAGCTGTGTCGGATCATCCGGGTCAAAAGGCCGGCCGGATGAAAAATCATAAACGGTGTTGCCCATTTCAAGGCTGGCGTATCTGGGGCCATGATTTCTCCAGGTCTGGCTCTGGTTATCCGCCCATACGGTAGAGGTGACAAGCATGGAAAGACCGTCATACAGACCTGCTTCCACATAAGCATTTGTGTGCTGCGCAAGGATTTCAGGATCCCGGGTCCAGTCTACGTTTTCTTCCCCGAAACGTTCGATGATTGAGGTATCATGATCATAAAACTGATCCGCAAATTTCAGAGCCATATCCAGCTTATCCGTACTTGCAAGAATCATCAGTTCCTGACCGGGAGTATACTCTGAGTACGGGGTGTACTGTATTCCTTTCGGCCCCTTAAGAGGCGCTATCATTTCCATTTCCAGGAAATTCTTGTTATTTATTACATCCGGCCAGTTGCTCAGGGAGCCTGCGGTTGTCAATCCTACAATAGGTGTTTCCTGATTCAGGATTGCTTTAAACTGCGTACCGTCATCTGTAAAAATATTAGCGGAAAGAACGCCTTCTTTATAAAGGTCATTCATATAACGAAGTCCGTCACGCCATTCTTCCGTCGTAAAAGGTTCAATCACCGTTGTACCGTCATCGGAAAGGGAAAGGCCGCCGTTTATGCCACCGCCATTCCAGAACACGAAGGAGTTCATCAGGGCAGCCGATGTATTTTCACCGTAACCGCCTCCGGAGAAACCATAAACACCGATTTCATCCTGCACACCGTTGCCATTGGGATCTCCGTCACGGAAAGCAATGAGCACCTCTTTGAGTTCTTCCGTAGTGGTAGGCTCTTTCAGTCCAAGTTTATCCAGCCAGGCTTTATTAATAAAAATCCGGTTGGGAGTCAGATTCCAGGTTTCCGGTTCATATGCGGCAAGGCCGTACATATTGCCGTCTGCCATGGTCTGCGCCCTTTCCATAATTTCCTTATCCTCAGCAGGAATTGCGTTATAATTGGGCATTTTGGAGGCATCGGCCAGATAATCGTTTAACGGAAGGAAAAATCCGCTGGATCCATACTGCAGAATCATTTCATTTGTCAGATGGCCGTCTACTACCAGCACGTCAGGAAGTTCTTCTTTAGAAGTCGCCATCAGCGCAACCTTGGTACGTGTTTCTGCCGCATCTGCGGGAAGCATATAAAATTCAAGTTCAAAACCAAGCTGTTCTTCCAGATAATTCGTAAAATAATTATTCTCATAATCTGTAACCATACTGCTCTGGGTAAGCCCTACCAGCAGCTTATCGCCTGAAGAGGCGCTCTTGCCCGCATCTGCGGATTCCGCAGCCGCTTCGTTTCCTGCCGCCGTCCCTGCGGCAGTATCCGCGCTTGTTCCCGAACTGCCGCCGCAGCCTGCCAGTGCGCTCACCACAAGCGACGCGGCCAACCCAAGCGCTAAAAATTTGTTGGTCTTTCTCATATTTCTTACCTCCTAAAATTTTTTCATGTCCTGCAGCCGATGCAGGCATGTTTTTTTATGTAAACTCCCTGGAATCCGCCCTGGTCCTGCCTGAAATTTATGAAATGAGGCTCTTGGAGCTATACAGTCTGTATAATTTCTTGTTCCCGGAAAGCAATTTCCGTTCCATCCTCAAAGGAAATAACAACGCTGTCCTCCTCCGGCATCGCAGAAGCCGTTACCTTGTGCACTCTGCCAGATAAACCTTTGCAGGGTGATAATACAGTAACTATCCTTATCTGTCCGGCATCAGCCTTTATGCTTACGCAGGGGAGCTTGCGGTACATACCCTGTTTGGTTCCCACTGCCTTAAATCCCTGCCATTCCGGTTCTTCCCTGCCCTCTATAACCTCAGCCTCACCGGCGGAAAAGGCGGCATCTATTTCATGAAAAGAAATTCTTCCCTTCTGCACAGCTTCCAATTCACTGTCAATATGCCACAGCCACTCATACCTGTGAATTTCATCGCTTGCCATCCGATCCACTACTACCAAAAAAGGCGGTTTTCCTTCCTTCTGGCTTTTATTAAAAAACACCCTCCGGTTATGGACCGTTCCCGGACATGGATTTTCACCATACCCCTCCCGGTAATTGCTCTCCCCATAATCCCATACCGGACCAAGCTTCCACTTTAAATCTGCTTTTTCCCGGATATCTTCTTCTTTCCATGCATAATTTTTCAAGCGGTTCTGATCCTTAGCATCTACCCTAACCGTATTATGCGCCCTGGTGGAAAGAACGTAGCGGCGCATTTCAGAAGTATCATAGGCATAATTTCCGCCCTCGGTCAGAAGCAGCTTCCCGTTTGCATAAAACAGAAGGGAAAGCTTATCTTCATGCTGATGGGCTTTACCAAAAGGGGCAGCATCAAATAACGCCCAGGAATCCTCCGTGGTCCATCCTGTCCTCATTACCAGAAACCCGGACCAGGGCAGCGCAATGGATGTAAAATCCGGTTCCCCTGTCTCAAACTTTTCTGTGATCCAGCGGATTGTTTTATTTTCCGGAAAGATTCTTTTTCTGCACTGAAAGGTTTCTTCCACATTTCTGTGTTTTCCGTCATTGATATCCGGCACACATCCGTCCGGCATCATCAGCTTCACATCCAGTTCACATGCTTTGGCCAGTTTTTCCAGCATTCCTTCCGAAACCGTCTTGCCGAATGCTTTTGCCACTTCAATAAGCCGCTGATAATTATTAACCACGACATCCGCATATCCGGTAGATAGCTCATACTGGAAGCCATCCGGGTAAATCTGTCTGTCCAGTTCCTCTTCCAGGCTGCCCAGCGCCTGCGAAAGCCACTGCCCGGACAGGATGAACTGGGGATAAAGAATACCGATCTGGGCCAGCCCGTTCATTTCCATAATCAGCCAGTTTCCCGTCATATGGTTCCTGCTCAGCCGTTCCCCATGTTCCCAGACCGACTTATACCAGTCAATTAATATATCGTCAGTAAAAGGTTCTGTATTGTAAAAAGTAAACAGAATATATGGCCAGTTTGCTCCCATCCGGATTCCGCATTCTATAGTTCTCCAGCAATCCGTGCTGTATCCCGGACAGTCTCCCGGATAAACCGCCTGTCTTACCCAGGAAGTAAACAGCTCCGCCGCCGTCTCTGCAAGCCGCCTGTTATGGGTCCTTCTATATTCATGGGCCAACAGCTTCCAATCATTGTGGCGGTTCAGCTGCCAGGTCCATTCCCGGTAACCGTTATAAGTAGGATTTGCCTTCCAGTCTACCGGCTTCCCTTCCCCGTATTCGCAGGGAACCCCTACCGAAATCAATGTATGGCGGCAGATTCTCCTGCAGGCATCCTCATCGCTTTCTTCCGGGAATTTGTAAATATTCTCCGGTGCCTCATAAGGAATTGTAAAAAAGCGTTCCGGATCCAACGTGCGCCTGATATACGCTGCCATTGCCTTCCTGGCTCCACAGAAATCTTCTTTCAAAACGCTGGCCTTAACCTCTTGCATGCCCCCATATTCCAGATTCAGGCATTCCTGGAAAAAGCGTCTGTCGCTCAGAAGAGGTCCTGTAACATTTTCCCCCATAACTAATCCCCCCTATGTCAATATGTTCTGTTCCCGTATCTCCTTCTAATCAGCGGCCATTCCAACTCACAAAACTAACCTTGTTACTTTCCGCACTAAATTCACCTAAACTTATCAAGTGATAAAATATGAATACATATGTCAATATATACAATTTATATTATAATTATAGATTTTATTAGACATTTTTGTATCATTTTGTTCTATTCTTTATACATTTTGCCTGTTTTCTATCTGTACATATATTACATCATTGACACATTGCTGATAATAGCCTATAATACTAAAAAACTAACATTTTCTATTGTTTATTTATTTAAAGGAGCTTATTTTATGATAGAAGCAATCAAAGGAGGTTGCGAAACCAGACATCCCAGTACTTACCGGATGTCACGTCCCAAAGGCCTGCCTAATTATGTTGTACTGATTATCAGAACCCACGGTGAATTCCAGATTGGCATCGAATCATTTTCAATTACCCCTCCCCAGGTCATTATTTTAGCCCCGAATACTCCATACAGTTATGGTAATCCAAATGGAGAGTATGTAGATGACTGGCTGCATTTTGAAATCAGTGACTCCCCTTATCTTCAGAATTTAATCGCCATGTGCAACAAACCTTTTCCGATTGATAAACATAATTTATATACCTTCTGTATCAGGCAGATTTTATGGGAGCTTACCTATAATGACAGCTCTTATGCTCAGGATAATATAAATGCGCTGTTTAGTTTATTGTTTAACCATCTAATTACCGCCTATAATACACAGGACAGTCTGCGGGAGCGGAGTCCCTATTTATCCCAGCTACAGCTGCTGCGCCTGGAAATGGAGAACTCTCTAGCTGAAAAACACAGTATCAAAGATTATGCACAAAAACTGAATATCAGTGAATCTTACTTCCAGTATCTTTATAAGGACCTTTTTGGAATTCCTTTTCAACAGGATTTAATAAGAATGCGTGTAGATCACGCCAAATATATTATAACCACCAGCAATTTGCCTCTTGAATGTGTGGCAGAAGTATGTGGTTATACAAATGAAGTTCATTTTTACCGGCAGTTTAAAAAAATGACAGGCATCAGTCCTGCAAAATTCCGAAAAAAAGCCGGGGCAAATGATACTGTAATATAGAGCGGTTTATCAACCGCAGATGAATGTCATAAGCTTCTAACACCTAAAAATATATCGCCGTTTTTTCAAAAAAAGTGCCGCATGAAGGAGCGGCCCAATAAAACAATATATTAATTTTCGGGAAACGGTATGATTTCGGTCATACCGTTTCTCCGTTTGAATTTCATAGAGTAAATTGGCGTGAAGTATGCCGATATCGTTGTAGCTGATGTCCACGTCCTGTATTCTGTGACCGGAGGACTTGTCCGGTGCGTGAACGTATATGGCATTTACCATATCGTTCAGGACGGTGGAAGTCAGCTTTTCCAGATGCAGATATTTTTTTGCCATCTGGATGAACCTACCGACATTTTCCACTTGTTCTTCTTGATTTTGACCAGGGTTATAAACTCAATTTTTTTTTGCCGTCAACGTCTGTAATGTTAATATGAGAATCACTCTTAACTTAGTTCATCTACTGTTATATCAATCCTTTCAATCGCATAGAGCGGAGATCGGAAGAGCACACGTCTGAAC
>ERZ506775.364-NODE-364-length-25291-cov-4.65549_pt1 | contig 25291 bp, 21 predicted proteins | sample MGYA00513980_ERZ506775 | MGnify/ENA metagenome assembly ERZ506775 | reverse complement strand
TATCGTGATAAATATCATCACCGCCGGCTTCAACATAGACTTTTCCTATTTCCTTGAAGGTTTTCAGGCCTTCCGGGGTGACGTATTTCTGCTTCGTAAATTCCATGTGGAGCCTGTAAAGTGTGGAGCGGAAGGAAGAGATGGTGCGTTCGTTATCCCTTTGAATGTGTGATTCCAACAGGTTTTTTATTTCTTTTATGTCGTTGTGTGTTTCGGTTTCGTATTGTTTTAAGGTTTCTATGTCGGATTGGTGTCTGTTAAGAGTGTTTTCGAAAGAATTATTTTTATCCTCAAGGCCCTTTCTTTTCCGGTAATATTTATTCAGCAGACTTCCGAGGGTATTAAGCAGCCTGGATACGCATGAAATAATAGAAGACAGAAATAGAATGACGCCGAGGATTGTTACGTTGTCATATGTTTTTAAAGAATCTATTATGATATCCATGTTTTGGGAAAAACCTTTCTACAGAGAGATATATTTGTTTGATACGTAGCCTGTATGACCGTTGAATTCTATATAGTACCAGTGGGATACTGCATCCTGGCGTAGAATGTTAACGGTATTGTTTCGGGATAAAATAAAGCTTATGTCACCGGAAACGGGGGTAGTTCTGCAATTCAGCTTACTGCAGTTTACCACATGGCCTTTATGTGAGCGGAGGTAGCTGTAGCTGCACCATTTGTTTTCGGCGGGACTGATTTTGGCCCAGTTGTTTTGCAGGGAATAGATGTTTACTTTATCGTATTGATGTATGAGGCCGATGATATTTCCTGCTGTGGACGGCTTGTCCCTTACGTTGAGGGCGGTAGCAGTGACCTCGTTCCAGGCTGTTTCTTCAGGTTTTGAGGGAGTGAGATATTCTTTATATAAATGGTTTACGTCAATTGGGGCGGCTGAGCCGGGGATGAAGGAGGAGCCATACTGCCATATATCATAATGGCCAATGGTGGGAGGTTTTGCGGAATATCTTGCACACCAGATTTGGTAGTTTTTCAACCGGTCAAAAATCAGCATGGTTTTGAACCAGTTATCGGAGGCGTAGACGCCGGGAATGCAGCCCAGTTCCCGGATGCGTTCACAGAATGCGACGATATTTTTTGTACGCTGTTCTTTCGTGATATTGTCGGCGCGGCCATTTTTGTTCGAATTGGAATATTCGGAATCAATGAAGATGGGGTAGGAGGCAGGGAAGGGGCGGATTTGTTCGCAAAGCCAGTCCGCCTGCTGTCGGGCTTCGGTTTCATTGATGGATTGGTCATAGATATAGAAGCCGAGATTCATGTGGTTTTTAAGGGCTTCATTTACGTGGGAGAGGAATTTTTTATCCAGGGTAAGGGCTCCGGAGCTGTAGGATCTGTAGCCGACTCGGATGATGATATCTTTGTATTTTGTGGCGGCAAGAGTGAGATTGATGGTGTTGTGATGAGATATGTCGATTAATTCACGGATGATTGCAGGGGATTGTGGGCGGGAAGCTGGTTCATATTTCTTTGCGGCGGAATAATCTATGCCGGCAAGCTCTCCGTAGTAGGTGAAAGCTTTGGAACGGGTGGTATATTTTGTTTTTACCAGGTCTTCGGCGGTTCCCTTGGCTTCTAGTATCCATGCTTCGCCGGTATCGTCAATTTCCACGATGCCGATGTGGCCGCTTCGCCAGATGAGCATTCCGTTTTGTAGGTTTTGCGGATCTGAAACCTTGTATAGGTGTGTCATTCTGGCTTTTAGCTGGGTGCTGTTAATGTGAGGAATTCCGTAAGAATGGCATACGAAGCCGGAGCAGTCGATTCCTGTTCTGCCGATCTTGGCAAGTGCCAGTTTTTTGATGGCGGGGGTGTATATGTTGGGATACATTGCTGCCAGGGTGTTTATTTTAGACTGGGTTACTGGCTCGTATTTCAGGCCGTATATGTAGACGACGCCGGAGGTGATGAGGTGGTTGGCGTTTGTGACGGCGGTGGCGGTGGTGTTGGGCATGGGTGGGGCTCCTTTCGGTGGGGGATGAGGGGATAAGGCGGTGATTTGGAAGAGGGATAGGAGGAATGGAAAATTTTTGATTTAGTTTAGTAGATAAGGGAAGAGGGTAGATTATGATATTCTAATTTTGCAACCGTAAATCAGAATTTAAACGCCTTAAATGACAGCGGCGCAATTAAGGGCATGGATGCTAGGGAGGACGGAGTATACATAACATATTCCACTGGTGCTGATACAGTGACAAAAAAATTGGGTAACTTGGGCAACACATCATATATTCAGGCAGAACCTACATACCGAAGAGTTGCGGCTGAATTTGATGTATCCGATTGTAACAAGATATTATTCACCTGTAGGACAAGTGGATCTGCTATCTGGTTTATGGGAAGCAATGAATCAACTTATGTGATAAATACAGGTACTTCGTTAGGATTCTGTACTTCTTCCGCCAATGAAACAAAAGAGTATGATGTTTCTTCATATAAATATTTTCGTGTGGAAATGCTTGGATCAGGTATTGTACAAAATATAAAATTCTCTTAAAGTCCGCATTACCGCGCGTAAATAATGGTATTGGAGCCTGTATAATTGGTGCCGCCGCTATTGCAGGCCATCAGCTGGCAGGAGCTGATGGATACATTCCAAGCACACTGCGCACCGGTGCCAGAAGTATATCCCCCATTACAATACTGCAAGGCGCTAGAAATGAGAGCAGCTACAGGGATAATAATGGAATAGGCCAGGGTGGGATTGCCAGAGCATCGAGTTAGCAGATAGATTTCCTTGTATTCGCTGAAGTCGATGTTTTTTGTTGTCGTTCCGGAAAGCTCTCCAATTTTTTGCCACTGTAAATTAGAACTTTAGTAAATAGATTAATGTGATATGTAATTAACTTATACAATAAAATATTTTATGGAATATAGCAGAAGTAAAACATAATATTCTAATTTTGGTGGCTTGTCTTTTTATGAAGATGAAAACGGAAAGTATGTAGTGGGTGCTGATTCAGTTCCAAAAAAATTGGGTAATGGTATGCAAGGAGAAGTTGTATATACGAATACCGCTACTACCGCGAAGCGTGGCATTAGTACTTCTTTTTCATATACCTGCGAAGCTTTGGGAGTTTATTTAATTATTGTATCTACTGGAGGAAGAACCGCTAGTGCCAATGCAAGTGTCTCAATTAGTGGAGCAACTGTTACAGTAATTTCAAATGGTACATCGAACAATGCTTCTGAACATATTTTCACAACATTACATGTATCATTTTGTGAAGCTCAAAAGGATACTAAGATTACAATATCTGTATATTCAGATAATGGTAGCTGGGCAAATGACACTGGAGTAGGTGCAAGAGTTTGTATTTACAAATTCTCATAAAAGATAAAGGTAAAGCGATATTATTTTTATATAGTTGTAGAAACAGTATTTGTATTTGAGTTTGTACTTGTATCACCTGGATTGGTGGTTTCAACCCTACATACCTCCTTCCCATTTATAGAGGTCACAGCATAGCATCTCCATGTCCATGAATTTATATATGTACTTACGGTAATAGTTTTCTTAGGAGTAAAATTTAGCGCTGTATCTGCACCATCCTTATCTATAAAGTGAAGTTTATCATCATCTCCAACATAAATCTGAATTTGGCTCAAATTAGAATTTAGATAAATTGTAAAATGATATTAAGTTATTGCTTAAATTAAATAGTATATCTCATAAAATTCTAATTTAGGGGGTTTGTCTTTTTATGAAGATGAAACCGGAAAATATGTTGTGGGTGCTGATTCAGTCCCAAAAAAATTGGGTAATTGTAACACATATTCTTATTTTAATGGAGATATTATAAATTATTCAATTTCTGTATTAGATAAGAATCCAAATGGAAGTGTTGCAGCTTCTATTATTGCAGATACAAACGGATACATTAAATATAATTCTACAATGAACGATTGGTGGTATAAATATTCAACAGTAGAGTTTTTTACAAAAAATTTTTTGGATTCAAAAGGATTTACTAAAATGAAAGCACATGTAAATTTAAACTCAGAAGTATCAAGTTTAAATTTACAACTACTCAATTCAGAAAATTTAGTTATTGCTTCGGGTACTTCAAATATAAAAAATACAGTATCATTAATAGAACTTGATAATGTTCCTGAAAAATTTAGGATGAAGATAATATTAAACTCCCCGAATTCTGGACCTAATCAAAGCCAAGGAAACCGCAATGCAACTGGATTTATTTATAATATTGAACTATTTTCTTGAGTTATGATGTTTTATTTACAGTTTGAAGAGGAAGCCAAAAAGTATGTCCCTATAATGGCTATATTACAATGGCAGGTATAATTGTTATCCGATTTGCCATAGGCACATTCAATGCATCTGATGAGATATATTGCTCAGTACCATTTTATTTTAGATAGGTATTACATAACCAGGTAAACATCATAATACGGGGTACATGTGACGGTGCCGCCATTACCATGCCCATAAGAGGCACCAAGAGAAAAGCTTCCAGCAGTACAGGTAACAGATAATGCCCCTGTCTCCGAAGTGTACGATATTGATGGAGTTATAGTTTTCGTTGAACTCCCCTGGTTCTCATGATTGGAGGAACCGTGTCCCCAAATATTAAGGGAATAATTTATATTTTTCATAACCACCAAAAAGTTTTTGCTTGTAAATGCAGCATAGTTATTGGGGTACAGTGACGCTATATTAATCGCTGTAGTTCCAGTTTTGCTGCTGGCAAGCAAAATAGCATCACTACCCAATTTTTTTGATACTGTATCAGCACCAACCTTATATGTTACACATGGATCACCTGTACCGTTAACCCAAAAGGTCATTCCCCCAAACTGACCACTAAAATTAGAACTTTAATACATAGTCTATTTAACTTAATTACAAAGTTAATGTTTGAATATAGTCAAAAAGTACATCTGATTGATATTTTTCAGGTATAAAAATTCTATAATAAATCATTTATTTGGTATCTTTGTCCTCACATTCCTTCAAATGTTAATGTATCATAATAAGTAGGTATGATAAGTCTTGAAAAGCATAGTAGCTTTAATATCGTTGTTAGATACTTTAATTTGTCCAAACCCATTTAATTAAGAAGCCGGAAGAGAATTTTGGAAACTTATGTTCATTACATTTTAGTTATTTTTTAACCCCACCAATATATTGAGCTTATTTGTAATGTATTTATTTCCATAATTATTACTCTTTTAATAATTTATTTTACGAAAAATAGACATGAACAAAGTCCATGTCAAAATCTGTAGGTTTTTAGGGCTAATTATTTAGGCTGCATGAATTTTACATTCAGACCTTATTCGTTCTATATTGCTGTAGATATAATAGTTATTTGTAGTATCAATGCTTTCATGCCCCATCATATCCTTGAGATCCTGAATCTTAACTCCTTTATTTATCATACTTGTCGCAAACCATTTACGGAATCGATGTAAGTGTACATTTGATACACCGGCAAGGATTCCTATATCTTTTACATAAGCATGAATAGAATTTACAGTTAGTTTTCCGTGTGGTTTTCGGTCAGATGCGAATAGGTACTCACTTTCATAACCTCTAGTTCGTAAATAGAATTGTAAGTGGACTTTGCAACGTGAAGAGAAGTAAACCATCCGTTCCTTCGCACCTTTACCATGAATCATTATGGACATCTGGTTAAAGTTGACATCTGATACCTGAATTTTTGTGATTTCCTCTCGTCTGATACCCGTGGATACCAGCAAATCAATTAGGGCCGTATCTTTGGCTGTTTTGCAAGCATCCTGCATTAATGCTATATCTTCATCACTAAAAGGCATTTCCATTTTTTTCTCGATTTTCACTTTTTTAACCCGTCTGCATGGGTTCTTAATAACATAATCCTCGTCTTCCATCCATTGATAAAATGTGTTAAGATTTCTCCTTACATTATCTACATAGCTGTTCTGATTTCCTTTGCTAATAAGGCCTAAATAGCATCTAATAGCATTTGTATTTACTTTTTTCAAATCCATGTTTACACAAGAAGCAAACCTGCTGATTGTATACTGATACTGAATAAGAGTATTGGGAAGACAGCCTTCAATTTTTTTACAAGATAAGAAATTTTGGATGAGTTTATTAGTATCATCCATGTCGGGAGATGGTAGTTCTTTTGCCTCAGAGATATCATAGCTTTGCAATACATTAGATAACGTATAAATGAGCATATCTAGTTGTTCCGCTGATAGATTTTCGGACATGGTTTGGGTTATAAGACTGATAAATTTTTCTTTTGAATCATTCATTCACAATTTCTCCTTTTAATAGTATAATTTTCCATTTTAATAATTACAAATATGGAGAATAATGTCAATTAGACAATAGGCTGTGAATGAATGTTCAAAATACTATTGTAGTAAATTCTAATTTGACTGCCATAGATCAAAATTTATCTGTTCGATATAATTCAGATACAGATAAAATACAGGTAAAATTTAATGGAGTCTGGGTGGATGCCCTATCTGCCTGGATACAATCAAAAGAAGTATGGATTGCTGGAATAACAAATGGATTCACTGCTAAAGTAATGGATCAAAATAATGGATCTGGATACAGTATGAACTATTATACAGATTATATGCAACTTGTATTATCAAGGCCAAGATATACTTGGATAATCGTCCGTCTGTGTTGTACAAACATAATTGATTTGACAAATCTATCAACTGTAGAATTATTATACGATCTTGATGGTATCGGAATAACTAAGATTACGCTTGGAACATCGGCATTGGAAAATCCAAATACATATGAGATATCACAGGAAATAAATCGAAATGGAACGGGCACAGTTACTAAAGGCAGTATAACATTGGACATATCAAATTTATCAGGTAAAAAATATATTTTTGTTGAAGTGGTCACACCTAATTCTGGTGAATCAGGATCTTCAACAGTAATTGCGAACTTTAGGATTCGTAGAATTATTGCATATAAATAAGATACGTAAAGCCCGCTTTAGAATACTAAATAAAGCCTCCCAAAATTAAATTTATATTACCACGGTTCCCACTTGAAAAAGTTATATCTGATTCTTTTTGCGCAACATATATTCCGCACCCATAAACCCCTCCGGGGCCGCTACCATACCTAAATCCTTCGTACGATAACAGACTGGATTGGCCAGTAAAAGATGGTTTTACATCATTTACACTTGGCACAGTGGATCCTTGATGAATTTGCATTGAGCTGGATGTTACAACATAAATACTATAGCCAGTCACCGTAGCTGCATCAGTAGCAATGAGCTTAAATTTTATATCTGTTAAATTGTTAAAAGGGATTACTGTATCGGCACCTCCTGGAGGAATATAACCAGGTTTACCGTCAGTGGTTTTTCCGAACTTATACCCGTTCAAATTAGAATTTAATTCACTAACCAACTTAGTACTAGCCGCAATTTTGTCGCTGCTGGAATCTTTAGAGCTGGAGATGCCATCGATGGCACCTAACTTCGCCTGGGCGGTCTTTCCGTCGTCGAATTGCAGTGTATTTGCGTTCGTCCAATGGGAAACAAGCTGAAAGCCCGAGGAAGTTAAAATATACTTTTTAAATTTTTTATAACCTGATACAATACTCATATTTTTGTTTCCTTTCTTAGTATTCTTTGTTCCAGAAAACCTTGCCGGCCATTTCTTCGGCGGTAGGTTCTGTGTCTGAATATACGTTAAATATTTCCTGTTTTTTAAAGGACAGCTGTTCTTCGATGGAAACCAGCTTTTGTTCCAGGAAATTGAAGAGTGAGGCGGTAAACGCCTCAAGGTGGGGATGGTTCTTTAAAAGCCTGGCAGCGCCTGCCGGATTGCCCGCTTTGAACAGCTTTTTGTGTTGGTCGGCGGTTTCTTTGCTGCGCAGCCGGGCAGAGCTGTGGGGTACAAAAATAAAATCATGTTCGTTCATTAAATCCTCCCTGTTCAGTATTCGGCAAACCATTCGGTGCCCTGACCGAAATTGCCTTCCGGTTCGGTTTCGTCTTCCGTAATCACGACGGCCTGGGTGGACGAGGCCGTCTGCCACATCTCATAAAGGCCCTGTTCAATTTTGTTGATGCCGTTCATGTCTATAATGTACGGCTTTAAAAGCTCATGATTCTCCTCGAGCAGCCGGGAAGCGGCGGCAAAATCCTCCTGGTCCATGTATTTATAATACTGGAGGACGAGGGGAGCGGCTGTGGCATCCACGTCTTTGTAATTTGACAGTTGATATGACATTTTTCACCTCCTTAGAGTGGGATCTCATAATCGTACATTAACGGATGGAAACGGTACATTGTTATGGAGGTCGTCGGTACGGTGCCTCCCAGATTATGGGATATGTTTGTGATGATATAGGGATAGGGTTGGGATGTATTCTGTTTCTGCCAGGTGACTTTTTCGTAGACATCCAGCCAGGGGACACAGAGGGTTGTGATGGTGACAATATCATTCCAGGAGGAGGTTTTTATATTGTCATAGATAGCTGTTTCGATGGCATTGGACACGGAGGTGATGTTGTCATAGGTATCTCCGGTTTTGACATCGGGAACGATGCCTATCTGCTGTACCGTAAAGGGATTGTCGGGTTCCACGCGGAATACCACGTTTTTGCAGTTAAACCGTTCTGCAAAATACTGCTTCGTATAGACCGGGTCCTGCGCATCGGCGGTAAGAACGCATATGGCATGGGGCTGGTATTGGCCCAGATAATAAAAACGGCCGGAGTTATCAACCTTTTTATATTGTAGGACATATGTTTCACCGGCGGTCATGGTATCTGCGGCGACAAGGGTCGTTGTATTCTCATAATAAATGGGAACCAGGGAAAGCCCGTTGATCTGAAGCTGCATTCCCTCTGTATTGTTTTTGTCTGCTGTGAAAGCGATATAATCGTTGGAAACATATTTTTCATAGTCATCCAGCTGAAGCTTGTAGGTATTGCCTGAGGTGGTGCAATTTTCGGACATCCGGTCAATTTCGTATACGGAACCGAGGACCTCCGTGACATTGCGGATGTTTTCAATATCATAGTCAACGGATTCCCCGCTGTCCGTGAGGATGGATTTGAGAAAATCATCGTCCAGTGCAATCGGATTATTTTCACAGGAAGGGATCATGTGGCAGCAAAAGTTATTGTATACATCAAAATATTTCTGGAGATTGGGATACAGGCCGGTGATTTCGTTAATTTCGTCGGCAACCATGCATCCCATGTTAAATTCCAGGTCATAGGGAAGCTGGTTCCAGCCGGGGTTGTTTTTCCGGTATTCTTCAAAATCCGTGTTATTGGCTTCCATGCCGAAAAATTCTCCGATATCATCAATGATGCAGTTTTCAATCCCGCCCTGCTGCTTTAGGACAAAGGTCAGCACCTCCCGTAGGATGGTGTGATTTCCTTCGTCGTCCACAGCGGGAATTTTTATCAGCGGCGTGCCGCCTACCTGTCCGTTGCGTGTCCCGTTTAGTTTGGAGAACCAGTCCGAAACGGTGAGGGAAAGGGTATTGCTGGTGCTGTTGTACTGGGTATTGGAGGCGGTAATCAGATAGGTGCCGCAGGGATACCAGAGGTAATCATTTTTCATGACGCTGTACATGCCGATTTCAAATTTAAAATCCAGGCCGAACCAGCTTTGGATTTTTTCCTCAATATCCGTCTGAAATTCATCCAGCGCCAGCGTGAAGTTCAGGGTCCTGCGGATGTCGGATTCACCGTTGATTCCGTAGGTGCCCAGCTGTGAAATCCCGTAGATAATGTCCACAATCCGGCTGCCCTTCATGACGCTGAGACGGTATTTATAGTCAAGGGCGCCCTGGCTGAAAAGCAGCTTGTCTTCTTCGTTTATTTTATATTTCATAAATCACCACCATTCCGGCCCGATGGGGCTTAAGCCGTTGGTATAGAGCGCTTTGGGGTCATTGACATCACCGATTTCGGCGAACTGGAAGGTGATTTTACGCAGATCAGGATGGCTGTCCATGGTATCGGTGGGGGTTCCCACAACATCAATCATCCAGATCCGGCCGTCCTCCCATTTGAGGATTTTTGGCTTTTTATCGGTGAGGAAATCCATCATGTCCTTTCTCAGCGACAGGCTGCCGGGAAGGTCGGCAAAGCAGTCCCTTGCGTCCGTTTTCAGGAAGGCGCCGGTAGCTGTGCCCGTATCGTAGTTATAGGCGCCGTTATGGATCACCTTGGCATATTGGCTGTTTAAAAGTGTGGCAGCCTCGCCGGACGCCGTCCTGGTGATATCGCATCCGTCCAGGTTGTAAATGGTTCCGATGGCGTTGTCCTGGTTTACAACGAAAAAGCCGTTGAAATCGGAATGGACTTCCCTGATTACGCGGCTGTTTTCAATGCCGTTGCAGGTGGACGCCAGCATGAATTCGTAATCCGTGTTGCTTCGGGCATAGCGGTAAAAGTAAAACATTTTGAAATCATCAATGGTTTTGATTTCCTTGGTATGGATTGTCCTCCAGTCCATGCTGCCTTTTTCACGGCATTTGACCACCATTACGTCGGTATTCCTTAAGCTGAAGCCGGAATTCCCGGCATCCAGGCTGTCATCAAAGGGCGCGCTGAGAAGGGTATTTTCATTCCATTCATTATGCGTGCTTTCGATGGTTTCTTCGGAATTTTTGCTGGCGTATAAATGATCGAAGGTTCCGTTGGTCAGCTTGATTTCCGTAATCGGGCTGACGCTGACGGCAGGAGGATCCAGTGTATGTAACCCGCTGAAAAAAGCGGTTCCGAGAAATAGCATAGTTTGTCAGTCTCCTTTCAGATATTTTCCACCGTACTGTCGTTTTCATAATAGATGCTTAAGTCATAGCGTCCGTTTTTATAACTGATTTCGAAAACTGCGGTGTTTTGATCCGGGTAGCCCGGGGCGGCGAGCATAAGCAGGTTGCCGGCGGTGTCCACAAGCAGGCTGCCTTGTGCGTCTGCCAGTGAGGCCGTGGGGATTTCTGCAAAAATATTGTAATGCCCCAGTTTGGCGCCATAGGGGATGTTTAAAATCCCGTAGTAAGCTTTCCCCAGCCGTTTTATGCGGATATCAAGATATTTGCCGGTTCCCGGACAGCGCATTTTGAAAAAAGAAGCGTCAAGGGGGACTTTCCGCGCTTTGAGAAATACCTTGAATTCATCCGTGATTTCGAAGCCAGCATTATAGGTGAGCGTGTTGTTGCCGCCGATGATCAGTTCGCTGTTTTTAATGGTATAATTGTCGTTTTCTATTTCATAACCGATGTCAATGACGCCGCTTTCCAGTGCAATGCTGCCGTTTTCGGGATGGTTTTTTGCCTCAAAAAGGACGTTGGCAGGCATGAGGAAATATTTAATGCTTATTTTGATATAGTCGGTTTCGATGCGAAGTCCGTGGGCCGTTGTTCCTGTGGCCCGCACATAATATTCGCTTTCATTTTTCAGGCCGTAAAAGATATGGGTCATGTCGGAAGCGTCATATTTATGTTCGGAGGAAGTGAGCAGTGTTTTATCGTAGTCGTAGAGAAGGAACTGGAAGTCCTGTAAGGCCTCCTGTTCCTTCTGGGAGTAGATAAGAGTCAGCTTTGGGTTGGCCGTGTGGAGGATGGTGTCTTTGTCCAGGGCGTCGAAACGAAATTCCGGGGTGGAGTAGCAGCAGAAAAGTACAGGCTCTGAAAAAGGGGATTCATTGCCATAGGCGTCAAAAACCTTGATGCGGATTTGATAGCTTTTTCCGGGAGAAAAGGTGGCTCCCGGAAATACGTGGTCGGGCCGCATTCTGTCCTGCACGGAATCATATACGGTCTGATAGGTTTCGTTGTCCAGCACGATGGCCCGGTTGCGGACTATCTGGCTGCCTGTGTAGGAAAATTCCACAGTGTGGTTGTTGATGGGATCAAAGGTCTCGACAGGATGTATATCCGGCGTATGTAAAGTAGCCATAGTATCCTCCTTAATATTCCTGAAGCCAGTAATTATTTACTGACAGTCCGGTGGGTTCGGTTGCGCTTATTTTTTCCTTCAGTACGCCTCCTGCCAGGCTTGTGGCAATGGAAACGTTGCCGGACAGGTTGGTCGAGGCTGAGCCGGTGATATCGCCGGTCAGGGAAATGGTTCTGCTGGCGGATAATTTTTCCGCGCTGGAAGCAGCGCCTCCGGCGGAAGCGGAGCCGGCATAATTGTGGGTATGGGATTTGGCGGCCGCATCCGTAATGCCGTAGCCGGAAAGCGTGGTGGGATTGGTGCCGCCGATAACATGGCCCTGGGCGTTTACGGTTACGCTTTTATAGGTTCCGGCCGATGCGCCGCTGTTGGGATGGGTATACACGGTATCTGTAAATTTGGCGTTGGAGGGAACTGCCGCTGCAACGGTGACATTGGACCAGGATCCCCAGGCGCCGTTTGATTTTACACGGATGTATTTTGGTACGGCCCTGGCGTCCGCGCTTGCCGTAAACTGATATACCTCCTGGTACAGGTAGTTGGCGTTATGGGCGGTAACGCGGCCGAAATACCAGCCCGTTGACGGGGCGTTTGCGGCATCATTTCCCATATAAAAACCATTTGCCGCCGCCGAGTTCCAGTCCGTGATGGTTTTGCAGAAATCAGTGAGAAAGCGGTGGGTGGAATCCTCGGTTATCATGGACGCGGGATGGGAAGCGGGGTGGGTATATTTGTTTGCCCCTTCGGCGATGCCGTTGAGCTTGCTGAGAAGGGCGGCCGTAAAATCGTTGGTTGACAGGCCTTTGCCGCTGACCTTGTCCACTTTATTGGAGACGGTGTTCCATTTGTCGAGCATGGCCTGGGTAAGCGTATCCAGGATGCCTTTATTGGCATGTGTGTGGTTCTGGCTGGTATCGATGTCCGCGGAGGTGAGATAGCCGGGATCGTTGGTAAACTGGGACAGCTTTGTGGGCATGTCGGAAATCTGTGCCTTTGTGTGGGTATGGGAGGAAGGCGGGAAAGAGGACGGCTTATTCTTGATAAAAGCATCGGAAGCGGAATCGGTACTGCTCCAATCCGCCTGCACATTGACCTCTGCGCCGGCGGCAATGCCGTTAAGCTTATTTAAAAGAGCTGCCGTAAAATCATTGGTGGATAACCCCTTGCCGCTGACCTTGTCCACTTTATTGGAAACGGTATTCCATTTGTCCAGCAGTGCCTGCGTAATGGAATCCAGAATGCCTTTGTTGGCATGAACATGATTCTGGCTGGTATCGATATCCGCGGAGGTAAGGTAGCCGGGATCGTTGGTGAACTGGGACAGCTTGGTTGGCATATCTGAAATCTGTGCCTTTGTGTGGGTATGGGAGAAAGGCGGGAAGGAGGCCGGCTTATTTTTGATAAAAGCGTCGGAAGCGGAATCAGTGTTATTCCAGTCCGCCTGTACATTAACCTCCGCACCGTCGGCGATACCGTTTAGTTTATTCAGAAGAGCCGTTGAAAAATCGTTGGAGGATAAGCCTTTTCCTGTGACCTTGTCCACTTTATTGGAAACGGTGTTCCATTTGTCCAGCAGTGCCTGTGAAATGGAATCCAGAATGCTTTTGTTGGCATGATTATGGATCAGGGAAGTATCAACATCCTCGGAGGTAAGGTAACCGGGATCGTTGGTAAACTGGGAGAGTTTGGTGGGCATGTCTGAAATCTGGGCCTTTGTGTGGGTATGGGAGGAAGGCGGGAAGGAGGCCGGCTTATTTTTGATAAAAGCGTCGGATGCGGAATCAGTGTTGTTCCAGTCCGCCTGCACATTAACCTCCGCACCGTCGGCGATGCTGTTTAATTTGTTCAGAAGAGCCGCTGAAAAATCGTTGGAGGATAAGCCTTTTCCTGTGACCTTGTCCACTTTATCGGAGACAGTGTTCCATTTGTCGAGAAGGGGCTGTGTGAGGGTATCCAGGATGCTTTGGTTGCCATGCACATGTTTTTTGGCGTTTGCATCGTTCCAGTTTGATTTTTCCGTGGTGGTAACATGTTTGTTGTTGTCCGACTGGTGGGTAATATAGTCGGAGATGGACTTAGCGGTTTTGCCCAACGAAACGGACAGGGTCTCACCTGAGGTCAGCCCGGCCAGTGCGGCGGCGCTTGTGAAGGTGGGAGTCTGATTGTTTGTAGTTACATTGGGGACGTTGCCCAAGCCTACGTCGGCCTTGCCGGGTTTGTTATTTGTTGTATAAATTTTTCCGCTGCCCAGATAGCCGGTGGCGTCATCACGGACTTCCAGAAGGGAATGGAAGGTAGTTCCGCTGTCTTCGGACTGGGAAACTCTGAATACGGCGTCACCGGCGGTGGAATTGTCCACCACTTCGATTTTCTGCTGATAGGTGCCGGCAGTCTGGTCTATGGAAAAACCGGCGCCGTCGCCAAAGGTGGCGGTATCGGGCAGCTTATAGACGGGGGTTTCCGTACCGTTGATTTTGATATTGCCGTTTTTTTCGGAGCGTTCTGTTTTGGTGGCATCGGTTCTGGCATGGGCGGCCAGGCTGTGATCATAGGCGGCTTTGCCCTGATCTCCGCGGAAGGCGGAGCTGCTGTCCGTCCCCAGAACCACGCCTACGCCGTCTGCGTTGGTCACTGTTTTGCCGATGGCGCCGGGAGAACCGGTGGTATTGGATTTCACGGAAATGGAATCGGCGTCCACATGGATGCCGTTCCCCGCGCCTACGTTGAGGGTTCTGTCGGCGGCCAGGGTGCCGCCTCCGGTCAGGCCGCTGCCTGCGTTGATTTTTCTTGTCTGAATTACGGCGCCGTCAATATTTGTCTGGCAGACGGTCCAGTCGGAATCCAGATTGCCGGAACCCTTTCTGTCCGTAAGCGCAACGATCAGATCGCCTGTTTCACAGGGCTGTCCGGCATAGGTGCCGTCTGTGACAACGCGGTAGGTCCAGCCTGTCAGATAGGTGGAGGGCAGGGCGGAAATGGTGCCCCCGGTTCCCAGTGTCCCTTTAAAAATCATGGCGTCGGACGCGGCAATGCCGTTTGCTATCTGCCGGTTTACGAATTCTGTGTTTGCCAGCTGTCCGGAATTATCATCCGCGTCCGCTGTGGGAGCGGTAGGAATGCCGGTAAAAACAGGACTGTTAAACATGGTGGCTTTGGATTCATTTGTGACATTTCCAAGCCCTACCTGGGCTTTTGTAGTTTTATGGGGATTCCCGGAATCTGCTTTGTGGCTGTCTAAGCTGGCCTCCAACGCTTTTCCGGCAGAGCCTTCATAAACGGTTCCTGTTTCTTTCCCGTAGCTTAAAAATTCGGATGGAAGCCTGGCTTTATCATCCAGCGGCGCAATGCCGTTTGCTGCGCCGATGGCCTCCTGATGGGCATAAAAGCTGCTTATGTCATTATGCTCTTTTACATACTGGATCAGCTGTTTCAGGGTGCCCTTGCGGGTGGTGTCCTGATCTTCGATGACAGTGATATCGGAATCCTGTAATTTCTGAACCTCTGCCAGATTTTTTAGTTTCTTATATGGGATTGGCATGTATTCACCTCCATTGCAGAGGAAGGTTTTTATGGGTTTGTCTAACAGCCCGGGACGATGGCCGCCCCGGACTGTTATAATTTTGCAATGATTACCTTCCTGTTAAAATCTCCGGAAATACAGTAAACGAGACATTTATTTCCGGGTTCAAATGTAAGCGCTGTCCCATTTTTTATGTCGTAGCGCTGTTGGTTGACAATGACCTGGCAGGTGCCGTCGCCATTGTCTTTTTGTATGAAGCCTTCGTAATCAAACCTCACATTTTTTATATTGTCGGCAAATGCTCTTGCGAGGACAGAGATTGCCTTTTCATCATATTTTTCCATATTTTTTCAGAGTATGCAGCTTGGGCATACCCTTACAATTACCCCCTTTTTGAAAGTTCCTGTTTGATTTGTGTGGGCAGGCGCATGACAATCTGCCGGGAGAGTGTATCTGTATCCCGGACATTTTCAAGAATAATGTCCCCGATTGTGACATCAATTTTATTGTCCTGATGATTGTCCGCAAAAATCGGCGAGGCTGCGGCTGCGTTAGACTTTGCCAATACGGAATTGCGGGGCTGCAGTTCGGGCAGCGCGGAGGAGAAAAGAACCGGGCTGGCGAGGGAAAGATTTTTGACACCGGAAGAAGCGGCGCGTCTTTTACTGCGTATCAGTGCCAGGGTCTTGCTGTTGTTAAGAACTATGTCGCCGGGGTTTAAATCAGTCAGAGTCGGGGATGAGGTGATTTGGTAGGTACCGTTTCTTCGGATGATAGTTTCCAGCTGACCGTATTCAGAGACCATGGCATTTTTATCGCCATGAGAAAGGCCGCCATTTGCCTGGGTTATTCCGGTAGTGCCGGAGGTAACGGAAAAGTTACCGTCCTGGGGATTTAAGAGAGGAATAATCGCTGTAATATTCCTGAGGTTTTCAAGAATGCCGGAAAGAACTCCGTTTAGTTCCTGCCATTTCTGGATTTGGGCCGGAATTCCGGTTTCTTCATCCAGCGCGGCCTGGGATTGGGCGGCCATGGCCTCCATCAGGGAACCGGAATCCTCGCCGGAGCTGTTTTCTCCTTCTGCGGAGGATTTTTTCCCGGAAGAAGAGCCTGCAATGGCCGCTTTGGCTGCTTCAACGCTTCCGGCAATGCTTTGCGTGGAATCTTCCGAGTCCTCGCCGCCGGCAAAAGCATCCGCAACATTATTGAGCATGGGAACGCTTTCTTTTTCCAGGCCGGCAACCGCGTCTATGAACGATATGTTTCCATTGCCGGAGCCCTGGGAGGGAGAAGCGTTTGTGCCGTTGTTTTTTCCGACGGATACGCCGGTAGTGCCGACGACGGAGCCAGTCATTATGCCCGCGGCCTCAGCAACCTTGGAAAATTGGTCCATGACGCTGCCAAGAGAGTTGTTCAGGTTTTCAAAGTCTACGCCTTCTGCCAGGATTTCCATGTACTCCTGTGTATCGGTTAAATATCCGGTGAGAGAAGACAGGTTTACATTTTCCAGCTCGGATAAGGCGTTCAGCATTTCTGAATTGCCGGCGTAGACATCAGCCATCAGACTATCGTGCATTTCTTTAAAATTGCGGATGGTTTCCTCTGACAGCAGTGCATTCGGATCATCGGGATCGATATTCAGGGATGCCAGCTTAACTTTGTCTTCGGCCTCTTCTATGGCGTCGCCCATTTTTTCCCATTCGGATTTGGCATTTTCAGCGCCCTGAATCATACCGTCCCAGTAGGTTTCGGTATCCTCTATAATTTTTCCATAATATTCGTCAACCTTGTCAATCTGTTCGTCGATTGCATCCTGCTGATCCTTCAGCGCATCCTTTTGCTTTTCCAGGAGGGAAATCTCTTTTTCTATGCCGGCAATGCGGATTTTGTCTTCCGCTTCCTTGACGTTTTGTTCCTGGTCACGGATTGCGCCGGTGTCCGTCCGGTATACGAAGCCTTTTTCTTTACCGCTGTAGGTAAATTCCGTTCGCTGATTGCGCAGCCTTTCAAGCTCATATTGTTCTTTTTCCAGATTTATGGTGTTTTCGTGAGCTTCATTTTCTTCATTGATGGCATCGATTTCGGCCTGTTTGGCGTCAATCTGCTTATCAATCAGCTTTATCTGCTCCTCCAGGGCGTCTTTCTGGGCTTCCAGCGCCTCTTTGGCGGCATCCTGCTGTTCCTTGAGGGAATCCACTGCGGCGCCCTTTTGCTCTTCCAAAGAACTGATGTATTTGTCTATTTGTTTGGTAGCAATAGATATGACGGAATCATGGAGGCTGAGCATGCCGTCAAGATATTCTTTTTTGTATTTTTCGTATTGGTCGGTGTATTTTTCGTTGTTTTTGTAATACTTTTCGTTGAGGGCGCGGAGGGCATCCAGGTATTGCTTTTCGTTGAGGATATCGCGATCTCTGAGGTCTTTGAGTTGGTTGTATTTTTCGTCGAAGGCGGTGACGTAGGCATCAGCTGCTTCTTCACCCGCCTGACTACTTGAGGATTTATTGGATTGTTTTGTTGATTCATTATTGAAGGGCAGAAGATTATTGCCAAAATCAGCTTCAACACTATTTCCTGAAAGGGCGTCTTTCAGCTTTTTATTTACACTATCTAATTGAGAAATGGCGGCATCTATTCTTCCGGCATTACCAGACGCGAGCGCGTCCTCATAAAAATTTTTTGCACTTGCAAATTCCGAAAGAATATCAGAAGAAACACCGGCAGCGGTTGCAAGAGCCAGTACATGATTGATATCATCTTCGGTGTTTAAAGTTACATTATTGCAATATAGTTTTTTCAGTTGTAAGAGTGCCAATGCCTGTCCGGCATATTCAGCAGAAACATGTTCATTAACAAACGCTTCCATTTCACTGTCGCTTGCTTTTGCTAAGTTAAATCCGGCATCGCTAAGAGCATCGGTATTATTTAAGAGTGATTCAAAAGCGACAATTTGTGAATTTGTAACGCCCATGGACTCCAAAGATGATGCAATTACACTGTAATTAGCTGTTGTAATATCACCGAGGTTAGAAGAAACAGAGGATGCCATTTCATTAAATGCATCATGTACTTCATCGGCAGTTGACGTGGATTCAGAAAGCACAGAAATAAGGTTTTCATATGCTGAAATATCAATGGAACCGCCTGCTTTTTGTATTTCTTCCATTCCATCCTTGATTGAAGTGAAAGTATCAAGATCTATGTTGTCTAATGAAAATATTTCTTCACCATTTTCGTCAATACTGAATATATTCTGATAGGCTTTTCCAATAGAATCAAATGCAGGAGATAATTGCGAATTTAACTGATCGATAGTATTAGATATTTCACTTACAGGTTCTTCATCGGAAGGCATATTTTTTTCGGCTTCAGCCAGGGCATATAGCTGTTCTACAAGGGCTTTTGTAGCAGATTCCCCAATAAGCTGGCTACCTTCTATAGCGTCGGTAAGTTCAGAATATCCTTCGAGAGTTTCTGGTGTAAGTTCGCCTGATTTAGCTAATTCAAGGAGTTCTGCCTTGGTTTCGTCTAAATCAGCATTGTTAAAAATATTGTCAAACTCAATGCGGTTCCAGGCTTCCGGATCAGTGTACTGGTAAATCAGTTTCATTCCCTGTTCCAGATTATCGTAAAAGGCTTGTTCATCCTCTGTTAATTCACGGTAATCCATGAGGTCATTAAGATTATCCCTATAACTTTGCAGAGCAGGCAGATTATCTTCTAACTGTTCTTTGTAAGATTGTTCTCTTTCATTTAGTGATGCCAGCCAGTCTGTATTACCAGTATTTTCTGCCTCGACCTTTGCCTCCTGCACTTTTATTATTGCAGCCGAAAGTCCTTCTATTCCCTCCTCAGCTAAGTATAAATCCGATGTTGGTGTATTTGTTAAATCACCATATTTTGATTCCAGATCTAAAACGTCTGAATTACTGAAATTATCGTCGCCAAATTCTTTTTTGAATGCATCCATATTTGCTTTGGACATTTCTTCTGAAGAACGTTTAAGTTCTATATCCTTAATTGCTTTTTGGCGTTCTAATTCCTTAGAGGATTCCCGGAGCCTTTCAAGCTCTTCCTGCTCTACAAAACTTAATTTAGGAAGACCTTCAAGCTCTTTAATCCGTTCGGCATTATTTTCAAGTTCGGTAGTTAAGTCGTTGAATTCCGATTTTATAGAATCAAAGTTGCTTTTTGAATTATTCAGTGTTTCTTTTGCAATCTCAACCCGGTGTATAAAGTTATCAAATGCAGTAACAATCAATTGAATAACAGCTGTTATTGCCCAGGAGGCCAACATATTTCCCGCAGCTGCAAGTCCCTTAAGGGCAAGTTCTCCTGCTTTTACGCCTAAAGACATCTGCCCTAAAGTTTTGTTATATTCGATAGCGGCCTCCCGTGATTTTTTATAGGCGGCCACCATATTTTCTTCATTACGTATTTTCCCTTGGGTATCTTGACCATATTGGGCAATCCAACCGTTTCCCGATTCTTTCTGCGAATCATAAAATGCTTGCCAGGTGGTAGAATTATTCTTTACTTCTTCATCAACCTGCTTTAACTTTTTTATCCAGTCATCGGCATCAAAGGTTTGTTCATTCATTTTAGGAACAACAACGGGAGTTTTTTTCTGATTAGAGTCTGTGCTTCTGTTTGCAGAAACAGAAGTTAATTTGTTTGCGGCAAATATATCTGAATGGTTAAGGCTGCCAACAATACCATTTGAATATTTATCTAATGATTTACCCAATAAGTTATCAATTTGAGTAATAGCCTTTCCTAATTCTCCGTAATTGATTTTTATTGATACCGGCTTTTTTTCTATCTTTTCCTTTAAACTGCCCCACAGCTTATGCGTCTGCTGTTTGGCTGCCTTATCATTCACCTTTACACCAACACTAATTTGACTCTGCCCCTGCAGTTTCTTCTGAACATCAGCCAACTGCCGTTTCATTATTTTATATGTTTTTTCTTCATCCAGCATAGCCGTAATACGCATTATTAAGTCAATATCCATAAACACCTCCTGTTTTGGAGTTTGAATTGTGCCGGTTTATTTCGCGGCCTCCATTTCCCGAAGCTTCTGGGCATCGTCGTGTATTTTTTCATACATTTTATCCTTGAAGTCAGGCGCGGCCACCATTTCTTCCATGAATTTCAGGACCGTATCCATATTTTCACCGCTCAGTTTTTTCTGGATTTCCGCGGTATCGCCCAGATAAGAATGGACGAGATCCGTAACATCCTTAAAAGCAGAGATGATCTCCGCGCTGTTGATAATAAGCAGGCTCAGAGCGTCTCTGCGCAGTTTTCTAAGCTTCAGGTAATTTTTAATTTTAACTAACATTGTATTCTCCCTTCCGCCGTCTCTTTACGGCGATCAACAATTATGTTTTTATAATGGAACAAAATCAGTGCAGCTGTTCGATTGCCTGTTTTACCTTATCGTATCCCACCATAGCGCCCAGCCAGTTGGCAATTCCCATGAGAGGGATGTAGATGATATTTAACGGGGTAAAAGGAATGCCGGAGCCTGTATAATAGAGAATGGTTCCGCCGCATCCGAGAATCAGCGCGATGATGAGCACGACGATATTGGAGGCGTAACGGATACGCTGCTCCTCCAGGAAATTTTTCACCGCCTCGGTTACGGTTGAGGTTAAGACGGCAAAGGACATCAGTAAAAACAGAAAGGTTGTTATATTCATAAATTTATGCCTCCTTTCGGGCAGACGGGCCGTTATTTTCAGTCATTTCAATTACCGGCTTGTTTTCCAGCCAGTATTTCCAGGCTGCCTTTGTCTCCGGGATAAAATAATAGGCGATCAGCCGCCCGCCGTAGCCTTCATCGATCCAGACGGGCTGGACCTTCATTTTTGCATAGGTCAGAATCTGTTTTATGTTGCAGATTCTGCATAAATTGGATTCGCCATAGACTTCCTTCACATCTTCAAAGCTTCTGTATTTAATTTTGACACATCTCCTTTTTCGTAAAAAATAGGGATATAGAAACCGCAAAATATTGTGATTTCCATATCCCTTTTACCAATTCACAATATTCATAATCATCCGGCCATAATGCCTTTCCTTAGAACTCCTGGAAACACAGGGCGGCGGGCTGAAAAACTCCGCCGCCCTGCGTTCGTAAAACAGGCAAAAGGCGGAAGCTGGCTTTCGCTCCTTTGCCCGGATAACCGCTGTATGACCGGCTTTTTTATCCGCAGAAGCAGATTTCTTTATTCCGCTTCATCAGAAATTTCAACGATTTCCGCGAAGTTGCCGTCCTTGTCCTCAAGCAGATCGAAGGTCATGGTGATGCTTGCAGGATCACCGGCGGAAGACTGGGAAAGAGAGAAGTTTCTCTGAGGCTGTGCCTTGTAGAAAATCATCTTGTAAGGCGTCAGCACCTCATTCTCGTCCTTTTCCACAGTATCCATGGTAATGTAGTAAGCCTTGGGAAGCTTGCTGTTGTTGATTGCGATGCGTTTTACGCCGCTTGCCTTTGTGGCAACATAACCAACCTCATATTCCTCGCCTGTTTTAATGTCGCCTTCCACAGCGGCGGTAAAGGTACCGTCTGCAAAGGTGCCAGCGATTTCTGTGCCTGCAAATTCCCCATTCTTGTATACAAATACGGAACCTGCCATGGCGTTGGCGGGAACCTTCAGGCTGCCGTCTGCATCTGCTTTCACCACAGCTTTTTCCGGATATGCGGCATCTGTTTCAATAACGCCGCCGGAAATCAGTGAATACAGCTCAAACGGATATACCTGTGCTTCAATGGTAATGGTTCCTTCGATCGGATTGGCAAAAGCAATCCTCTTCACACCCTTTGCCGTGGCGTACACGGATTCGCCGGTAAGCGCCTGCGTGGTTGTATTGGCTGTTTCAAAGAAGAGTACGGGCTTTCTGTCGAGGGAACGGATATCTACATCACAAACCTGTCTGTTGGCTTTATTAATATTGGGCATAGTAAACCTCCTGATAATTTAATAGGTGAAACAGTCCGGCGGTGCGGACCGAATGAAGTTACGGTTTGATGCATTCAAACCACTGCGTGAAATCAACCTTGTTGTCCTTGTTTCCCCATGCGGCAACGGACATTTTGAGCACGTCAAAAATGGTGTTCTGCTGCATCCGGGCGAACAGGTCGTAAACCTGGTAAACGGTAAGATCCCATATGTTCAGTATGTTGATGGAGCTGTGGCAGGCCGAAATGGCTGAAATAATATTGGGAAGCTCCAGCTTGGGATCCGGTTTCGCGCTTTTTTCTTTTGATTTCTTTCTCTTATTCAGTTTTTCAATTATTTTGGCAGCCGTCTTATTTTTGGCATCGGCGGCATCCATGGTGTTTACGGATACTGCGTTTAACTGCAGTATGATGCTTTCCAGCTCGGAAAGCTGCCGGGAATTTATGGTGCAGACAGGATCGGCGCTCTCGGCGCCGAAGATAAGAAATTCGTTCTCCTCCGGTGAATAGATGATCTTTTCACACAGAAAAAAGGAGAGAGCCTGGGTAAGCGGAACCACTATTTTTCTATCAAAGCCGAAAATATCCAGGCGGCCTGTCAGGGCGCGCTGTTCCTCCGTAAGACCGGCGTATTCGGCCCGTATGCTCAGAATCTGCTGCTTTTCTTTTTCCGTATAACCGGCAAAATAGCTGTCGCCCTGCAGCTCCATATTTTTGTAATAGGTGTCAATATCGAGAAGCAGCATGGACAGATACATATGATAGGTATTGAATTTATCGGGCAGCGCGTCGATTTCCCTGAGAGTGGGGGAGCGCACGCTGCACAGGTTCAGTTGGAGCGGGGAGGGGCTGATCAGAAGAGCATAGTCGAGAGTCAAAATTCTTATCCCTTCATTTTAAAGTCAGGCACGGTAAATACCAGCTGCCTGCCGTAAAACTGGTTTTCCAGCAGGTTATTTGTTACCGATTCCAGATGCAGCGGGCCGATACCGAACTGGTTGGAGGCACGCAGCTCCCGCTCAGCCATATCGGCGAGAATATCCGGTTTTGTTCCAAGATAATCCTCCTTCGCATACTGCATCTGCTCCAGACGGCAATAGGACCATACGATAATTTTCATATCCTTGATCATGCCTGTGGGAATCTGCGGAACATCCACCTCAAAGCAAAGACAGGCATTCATATCGGCCTGGGTATTTATATGGAGGTAAGGAAAAATCCGGGTATAAAGGAGGCTGTCCGCTTCGTCCTGGGTGTAGGAATCCTTTTCAAGCAAAAGACGGCAGATGTCAGGAGAGTTTATGAAGGTGGATATCAGCCTGGTTTTGTATAAACCGATATCGTTCAGGATTGATTTTTTCATAAAGTTATTTTCTCCTTCTGAGAAGAGTTCTGGTGGGAAGAAATGACGAGGGAACGGTAATATTTTTCATGCAGCCTCATAGCCTGCGCCGATTCCGTCATATAATAGGTGCGCCTGTGGCGGGCAACCGTATGGTGGATATCACCATACGGGCCCGGACGTAAACCATTTGAAACAAGATAGTTTCTTTCCTGTTTTGTAATTTTGAGGATCGTTAAAACCTTCTTTCTTCGTAAATTTTCCGGAAAAGGAAGAGGGGCCAGCCGCGGCGCCGTTTGGACAGCGCCGCGGCCGGCTAAGATGGGAACATAAGGGACGGCTTTGAAAGGGAGTGGGCCAAACTATATGGTAAGCTTAAAAGCCGGCAATAAGAGATTGGTTTCAAAAGAAATGGCCATTTCGTATCTGTTCTGCGCAGTTTGAAAGAGGCAGGAGTCTGCTTACTCTCTCATAATAAACACGCTAAATTATCTGGCCGGAGGCTTTAAAATACAGGGTTTTCCATTTTCCGTTCCGCAAAATTAATCAGCTGGTTTAAAATTCGATAAAAATGCCTCTTTGTTCTGCCGGTAGAGCGTATTCAGCATCCGCCTGCCGTATTTGATCCCGTATTTCCTTTTGCAGTTGGGATTGTTGTTTTCCTCTGAAATATCCATGGCAATTTCAATCAGGCGGTTGATGGTTTTAGGATTGCCGATCTTTATTTTTCCCATGGAGGAAAGGAAAGCATTGGTGGTTTCTTCGAATTCCACAAGGAAATCTTCATCTTCAAACCGGTTGTGGTTCATTTTAATGAAGCTGTCATAGGCGCTGACCAGCTGTTGGATTTTGCTGATCTGCCTGTCATTTGCCTTTCCCTCCAGATGTAGGACGAACTGTCTGGTGGGAAGGGCGTTTTCCTGGCTGGCGCCCTGGATTCTGTCCAGGCATTCCTGAAGCCAGTTCATGGGACAGACAAGCTTATGGTTGATCCGGTCATTGATTTTCATCTTTTTATCCCGGATTTCTTCATAAGGAATATCTTTGCCGTTTTTGGTGGCGGGGATTGTTTTTACATATTTCATAAATAACGGAAAATCCTTCCTCTCCTCATGAAGTCTGGGATTCATGCATTCCATGGCCCTGATGCGTTCGATTTCAGACAGGGCGTCCACCTCGTATTCCCGCTTGCAGCCGTCAATAATTACCTGGGCCAGCACAGACAGGATCACGAAGCTGTCATAAAGCTCGGGAGCGGGCGTGGTCCAGTAGTAGGTGAGGGCCAACTGGGCTAGATTGCTGGATTCCCCGATGCCGCGTCTGGACAGTGCGAACTTGTTGTCCATCCGGGCGTATTCCAGGGGCGTATTGCGATAGGTGACGCCGCTTTCCTTCAGCCGGTTTACGATGGTCGGGTATTGCTCATAGCAGATTCCCGCGTATTTTACGAAGGTGGGGTGATTGGTGACGAAGAAAAAATCGGAGTCATGGTCCAGGCCGTTTCCCCGGTCCTGGATA
>ERZ506775.350-NODE-350-length-25801-cov-4.27771_pt1 | contig 25801 bp, 25 predicted proteins | sample MGYA00513980_ERZ506775 | MGnify/ENA metagenome assembly ERZ506775 | reverse complement strand
AGGACTCGGGACAGATGCCTCCGGCAAATTCGAGAAGGGCCTTGATCCCAACAATGCGCAGGCAGCCATTGACAGAGCCTGCCAGTTGATTGAAGAGTTTGGCTGCGGTGAAGTTGTGGGCGGAATGGTTGATGTGTATGCAAAAGTGAAAGAGCCGGTCCGTGTTGCATTTGAGCCGGAGAAAATAAACGATCTGCTGGGTACAGAACTTTCCAGGGAGGAAATGCTCTCCTATCTTGCAAAAGTGGAGCTGGCATATGACGAGAAGACAAATGAGATCGTAGCGCCTACTTTCCGCGCGGATATTTTCCGTACCGCGGACATTGCGGAGGAAGTGGCACGTTTCTACGGATACGACAATATTCCTACCACACTTCCTAAGGGAGAAGCTACCACGGGCAAACTGCCGTTTAAGCTGCGTATTGAGCAGGTTGCGAGAGATATGGCAGAGTGCAACGGATTTTCACAGGGATACTGCTATTCCTTTGAAAGCCCCAAGGTATTTGACAAGCTGCTGATCCCGGCAGAGGATGAGCTTCGTAAAGTGATCACCATTTCCAATCCTTTAGGCGAAGATTTCAGCATTATGAGAACCACACCGCTGAACGGTATGCTCCAGTCCCTGGGAACAAACTATAAGAGAAGAAATAAAGATGTGCGTCTCTATGAGCTGGGCAATGTATATCTGCCGAAGGAACTGCCCCTTAAGGATCTGCCGGAGGAGAGAATGATGTTCACTCTCGGCATGTACGGTGCCGGTGACTTCTTTGCCATGAAAGGTGTTGTGGAGGAATTCCTGGATAAGATCGGAATGCATGAGAAAGAGGAATATGACCCGAAATCAGGCAAACCGTTCCTGCATCCCGGACGCCAGGCTGACATCATCTACAAGGGAACCGTGATTGGCTATCTGGGTGAGGTACACCCGGCTGTAGCGGACACCTACGGCATTGGCGAGAGAGCTTATGTTGCAGTGCTGGAGATTCCGGCTATTCTGGAGTTCGCAACTTTTGACAGGAAATACGAAGGAATCGCCAAATTCCCTGCAGTGAGCCGCGATATCAGTATGGTAGTGCCGAAACACGTACTGGCAGGAGAGATTGAGCATGTACTTGTACAGCGCGGCGGCAAGATTCTGGAGAGTTACAAACTCTTCGATATCTATGAGGGAAGCCAGATCAAAGACGGATTCAAGTCACTGGCATACTCTGTAACCTTCCGTGCAAAAGATAAGACACTGGAGGAGGCTGAGATCACAGCAGCCATGAAGAAAATCTTAAACGGGCTTGAGGGCCTTGGAATAGAACTGCGTAAATAAGACAAAGCGCGGTTTGCAGAAATTTTAGGAGAGCAGGTAATATGAAGCTTTATATTATCCGTCACGGGGAAACCTCCTGGAATGTCCAGAGAAGGCTTCAGGGGGCCTCTGACACGGATTTGAATGAAAACGGCATTACTCTGGCAAAGCGGACAGGGGAGGCTTTAAAAGAAATTCCCTTTGACCTCTGCTTTACCAGCCCGTTAAAACGGGCTAAAATGACTGCAGAACTGATACTGGCCGGAAGGAATATCCCCATATACGACGATGAACGTCTCCGGGAAATCTCCTTCGGCGAATGGGAAGGGCGGGATTCCGCCCTTTTGCCTGCCCATATGCTGGATAATTTTTTCCACCATACAGAGGTGTATGAGCCTCCGAAGGGTGGGGAGAGTATCAGGGAAATCTGCACAAGGACAAAGGACTTTTTCCAGGAGCTTATATGCAGGGAAAAACTGCAGGATAAAACACTGCTCATTGCGTCCCACGGATGCGCCGTGCGGGCACTTTTACAGAATGTCTATCCGGATGCGGAGATCAGAAATTTTTGGCATGGCTGTGTTCCGCCAAACTGCGGCGTAAATATTGTGGAGGTCGCAGACGGAAGGGCAGAGCTTTTGGAAGAGGATGTTGTATTTGGCTGACAGGGATAAAGGAGAAAAAATGAAGACATCAGATTTTTATTATGATCTGCCGGAGGAACTGATCGCGCAGGACCCTCTTGCCGACCGTTCCGCTTCCAGGCTGCTGCATCTGGACCGGGAAACAGGAGAGATCGAGCATACGGATTTTAAACATATCACCAGGTACCTGAACCCGGGAGACTGCCTTGTCATCAATGACACGAAGGTCATTCCCGCCCGTCTGTACGGAAGCAAGGTGGGAACCGATGCAGGGATTGAGATACTGCTTCTGAAAAGAAAAGGCGACAATGTGTGGGAGACACTGGTAAAGCCCGGAAAAAAGGCAAAACCGGGCACGGTTATCCGTTTCGGTGACGGACTTCTCACAGGGGAAGTCATTGATGTGGTGGAGGAGGGAAACCGTCTGATCAAATTCAGTTATGAAGGGATTTTTGAGGAAATCCTGGATAAGCTGGGTGAGATGCCTCTTCCCCCGTATATCACCCACAAGCTGGAGGATAAAAACAGATACCAGACCGTTTACGCGAAGAAGGAAGGGAGTGCCGCAGCGCCTACCGCAGGCCTTCATTTTACGGAGGAGCTGCTTGAGGAGATACGGCAGATGGGCGTCAATATTGCCCATGTCACACTGCATGTAGGGCTTGGGACTTTCCGCCCGGTAAAAGTAGATGATGTGGAGAAGCATCATATGCATTCGGAATTCTATGTGGTGGAGGAAGACCAGGCAGAACTGATCAATGAAACCAGGAAAAACGGCGGCAGGATCATTTCCGTGGGAACTACAAGCTGCAGAACCCTGGAATCCGCTGCGGATGAGAACGGAAACCTTCAGGCAAAAAGCGGATGGACAGAGATCTTTATCTATCCGGGGTATCAGTTTAAGATCATTGACGGACTGATCACCAATTTCCATCTGCCGGAATCTACACTGCTGATGCTCGTCTCGGCTTTGGCGGGGAAAGAGAATATTATGAAGGCTTATGAGGAAGCGGTGAAGGAGAGGTATCGGTTCTTTTCGTTTGGAGATGCTATGTTTATCGGGTAAGTAAGTTTTTAGGAGAAAATAGGACCCGCAAAAGTGCAGGATTACTGTGCTTTTGCGGGTCCTTATATATTCTGCATAGCGTTGATTTCAATTTGAAATCAGGCTATAATATACTTAAAGCGCTTGGAGGAGCAGTCTTTTTATGAAACCCGGCGGCTGTTATTAAAAACGACAGATGATGTCTGAAACGGGCAGCGCAGGGGGGGGGCATGTCGGGAAGCCTGGGTATCGGAACGGTCGGGCGGAAATTATGAGGTATCCTTTAATGAGGATAATAATTAACAACCATAAACGTCACCTGCATTTCCTGCTGATTGATATACGTGTGGCTGATGGAAGAGTCAAAGACAAAGGCCTCCCCCTCATGCAGCGTATAATCCATAATTTCTGTATGAATCACCAGTTCGCCTGAAATGATATAAACATACTCCTGGGCCTTGTCCGTATGTCCGATGGAAGTGTTGGCGCAGCCTCCATCCAGTTCAACATAGAACAGCTCAAAATTTCTCACCGGTGTACTTCTGAAATAGCAGTATACCCGGTAGCCGTCTGTTTCGCCGGTCTGCATAGTGGCCTCTGAACGGCGGACAACCGTGGTTTCCTTTTCGATTCCGTCGATCAGTTTCGTATACGGCACGTTGAGTCCGCCTGCAATTTTCCATATGGTGTTAATGGTTGGATTGCTGTCCCCTTTTTCAATATCTGAAAGCATTGCTTTGCTGATGCCGGACATTTTGGACAACTGTCCCAGTGTCAGGTTGCGTTCTCTTCTGAGTTCTTTCAAATTTACAGCAATTATTTTACCTAATTCCATAAATATTCCTTTCCTGCTTGACAGATATATCGAACGGTCGTAAGATATATATAACGAAATGTTCGGTAAATCTGACGAATGTCAATTATTCTCTTATCCATTATATGAAATAAGAGCAATAAAATCAAGTTGAAAAGGAGCGGCTGTGTTATGAAAAAAAAGGCGTTTCGTGCTGCGCTGCCATACACACTTCCCATCTGTGTTGCATTTCTCTTTCTGGGAATGTCCTATGGATTTCTCATGCGGAGCAAGGGTTTTTCTTTTGTCTATCCAATGTGTATGAGCCTGTTTATCTATGCGGGGTCTATGGAGTTTGTGACAGTGGATCTGCTGCTGTCGGCGTTTCATCCGTTCTCTGCGTTTTTGCTTGCGCTTATGGTGAATGCCCGCTATCTCTTCTACGGGATTCCTATGCTGAAAAGGTATAAAAACTGCGGATGGAAGAAAGTGTTTCTGATCTTCGGAATGTGTGATGAAGTGTTTTCCATCAATTGTACGGTCAATCCCCCTGAGGATGTGGACAAAGGCTGGTTTATGCTGTTTGTCACCTGGCTGGGGCAGCTTTACTGGGTTTCAGGGGCAACGCTGGGAGCGCTTCTGGGATATGTGATACACTTTGACACAAAAGGGATTGAGTTTATTATGACCGCGCTTTTCTGGGTCATGTTCCTGAATCAGTGGGAGGATAAGAAGGGACATCTGCCGGCGCTTGTGGGGCTTGGCGGTTCTTTTCTCTGCCTGTTTATCTTTGGCAGCCAGAACTTTATGCTGCCGGCTATGGTACTGATCGTATTGTGTTTTACTGCTCTGAGAGGCAGTATGATTCCGGAGGTGGAGCAATGACAGTTATGCAGAGTATTATCACGATCTTAGCGGTTGCATTGGGGACGATGCTGACCAGGTTTCTGCCCTTTGTGGTATTTCCCGACAGCAAAAACCCACCGCAGTTTATTACATATCTGGGAACGGTTTTTCCCTATGCCGTTATCGGTCTTCTGGTTGCCTACAGCCTGAAAGACTTTGTGGGTACAGGCAGCCACGGGATTCCGGAAATCCTGGCCATCCTGTTTATCACCGCAGTACACAGGTGGAAGAAAAATATGCTTCTGAGTATCAGCGCGGGAACTGTATTGTACATGTTTTTCGTGCAGGCGGTATTTTAACGCACACCCCTCTTAAAAAAGAGAGAGAACCGAAAGATGGTTTCTTTGGTTCTCTCTCTTTTTTGGGTATAGCGGCTACATAAGCTGTATGGAAGGCAGCAGGCGAAAGGCTTCAAAATCAAATCCGCATCTGCAAAGCGCGTCATCCGCAGCGGAAAATTTCCACACAGCCAGTTGTCCAATCGCATCCGCACATGAGAGAAAATCATTTGTCTTCAGCGTGTGGATGATCATTTCTGCGTATTCCACACATTTTCTTTGTGAATCACTCTCTTTTAACCCGGTCATTATGGGATATCCCCAGAGCATCAGTTCAAATAGTTTAAAATAAATTTCTCTTATCCCCGCGCATGGATGGTATTCTGCAATATATTTAACGATATGCAGAAGAGTAAGCTCACTGCGGTCAAAAGTAAGGTCATGCTCCAAAACCTGGAGAAGTGCATTTTTACTCTGCCTGGTAAGTTTTTTCAGAAACGTCTGTGATACATCCCGGCAGGTATACTTAACCAGCTCAAGGGCCTGGATGAAAAAGGCGAGGCTGCGGCGGATGGAAGGGATGCCGCAGTCCATGGGAAGCCAGCTCTCCTCCATGGAAAAAATGCGGGTGCCTTTTCCGTTGATAGACTGCGCGGCGCCTAACTGGCAGAGCAGTCGGATCGTCCGGCGGGCAGTGCTGACAGATACACCGTAAAGTTCTGCCATTTTTTCATAAGAAGGCAGAAAGTGTGTCTCGTGGTAATGACCGAGATAGATCTGGTGCAGGATATGTGACGCCAGACTGTAGCAGATTTCCGGGCGTTCCCGGTATATGTGCCAGACGAAAGGTGTCTGTTCTTCTTTTGGTACCGGGACTGTCTGTTCGGCATAAAATTGAACCAGATGTTTCCTGTTCGTTCTCTGAAAATTCAGGAAACCGCTGTGAACGGCTTGAAAATCCTTTTCTTTACCGGAGCGGATGAGGTTCTTCAGGCTTCTGCGTATTTTATTTAAATCATATAGTTCAGAAGATCTTTTTGCCTTCAGAAAAGGCAGGCCCTGGTAAAGGGAGGACTCCCATAAAAGGTTCATGACCAGGGAATTGTTCAGCTTTTGAAGGGCGAATGAATAGAATCTCATTAAATCATCCGCTGCCAGCCGATCTGCCAATTCCAGAAGGCAGGTAAAATCCTTCTCTTCCATAAGCCGAAAGCTTTCCGTGAGCAGAGAAGAGAAAATCATTTCATTTTGCCGGATAAAGTCAGCAAAACGGTCCATACGTGCAGAGAGAAACCGGACGGCAGAAGCAGGGTCTGCATGCGACGTATTTACTTTTGTGGCTTTTCCTCCGCAGGTTATGATATATCCCTCATCCCGAAGCTGTTTCAGCGCTGTCTTGACGGTTAAGGTTGAGACACGGAAATCCCGGCTGAGTGTTTCAATGGGAGGCAGAGTGTCACCCTCTGTATAATACCCGAATTGTATGCGCATGGAATAGAATTGATAGATCAAATCAGAAAAACTCTGCCCATTGTACAAGTTTCATTCCCCTCTTTTCTTTGGCTTTTTCTCTATTCTACCATCACCACAGACGAAATTCCATAAAATGTTGCGTATTTTATTCCTGTGAACTATAATAAGGTTAACGTGAACAAGGTATACATGAACATGGATGACAGGAAACAGGTGTCACATGTAAAGAGATCTTAAGGTGTGAAGGGATAAGGTATATGTCGGAAAATATGGAAAAAGACTATAAGCAGATAGAACGTCAGACAGCAGCGGATTATGAATACAGTACACTGATGCAGCTATTGGAGGTGAGTGTGAGCAAGCATCTGCTGGATGAACATTTTACGCTCATCTGGGCAAATGATTTTTATTACCAGATGATCGGATGGCCAAAGGAAGAATATGAGAAGGTATTCCACAACAGGCCGGATCTGTATTATGAAACAGACCGGGAAGAGTGGGACCGGATCACAGGAGTAGTCATGGAGACTTTAAGACGGGGAGAAAAGGGATATAAACTGGCAACCAGGATGAGGAGAAAGAGCGGGGAGCATATCTGGGTACAGTTCTCTGTCCGGTTCGCGGATGAGTATGTGGACGGATATCAGGTGGGATACACAGTGATAACCAATATTGATGACATGATCCAGATGCAGAAGGAGCAGTCCGTCACATACGATAACCTTCCCGGTTTTGTGGCGAAATACAGGATCGATCAGGAACTCAACATGATCCTTCTGGAATCTAATTCCCGCTTCGCAGAATATTTCGGCAGTGAAGCGGAACGCGGGGAAAACAGTGTATATCAGAGGAATATAAGGGACAATAAGGAAGCTATCTGGGGGCAGAGAGAAAACATTCTGGCCGGAAAGCCTCTGCATTTTACCATGTATGTAAAAAACAGGGAGGGGCAGAAGCTCTGGCTGCAGGTAAATGCTGCCTGTGTGGGCTGGCAGAAGGGCTGTCCTGTCTATCTGGTCATCTTTATAGATGTGACGGACATTACGGAGCTGAGGGAAATGCAGAAAAAACTGACGGAACAGACCGTGGCCCTTCAAAACGCTTTAGAGGAGGCTGAGAAGGCAAATATGGCAAAGTCTGACTTCCTTTCAAGAATGAGCCACGATATCCGTACGCCTATGAATGCCATTCTTGGCATGACAACCATCGCCGGATCCCATATCCATGACCCGGAGCGGATTCGGGACTGCCTTGGGAAGATCACAGTCTCCTCTAAGCTGCTGTTAAGCCTCATCAACGAAGTGCTCGATATGTCCAAAATCGAGAGCGGACGCATTGTGCTTGCGGAGGAGGAAGTCAATCTGGCTGAGCTGGTGCACGGTGTGGTGACTATGGTGCAGCCGCAGATCCACAGCAAAGACCTTATCTTCAAAACATATGTCAATAACCTTACCCATGAGATCGTGGTCAGTGATATGCAGCGTCTGCAGCAGCTCGTTCTGAATCTTCTGTCCAATGCGGTCAAATACACGCCGCCCCGTGGCAGCGTATATATGGAGATCAGAGAAACGCTTTCGGATAAGAAGAATATGGCTTTCTATGAATTTGTGGTGTCAGACACGGGAATTGGGATGAAGCCTGAATTTTTATATCGAATCTTCGAGCCCTTTGAGCGGGCGGATGATGAAAAAATCCAGTCCATCCAGGGGACCGGTCTGGGGCTGTCCATCTGTAAGAGCATCGCGGAACTCATGGGCGGTACCATCCATGTGGAAAGTACATATGGGAAAGGCAGCAGATTTGCAGTATCTGTCTGTCTGCAGATCCAGGAAGAGCAGACGGATGAGCGTGTGCTGGAAGGACTGTCCGTGCTGATCGTGGACGATGATGAGTTTATCTGCAGAAATACCTGCGAGCGTCTGGCTGAGTTCGGGCTGAAGACAGACTGGGCTTTAAAGGGCAGGGAGGCGCTTGAGAAGATAGAACAGGCAGGGAAGTCAGGAGAAGACTACTTTGCCGTGATCATAGATTACAAAATGCCTGACATGGACGGCATAGAGACTACCCGGAAAATCCGCAGGCAGGCCGGCCGGCAGCTTCCGATCATCATGATCTCTGCCTACGACCTGTCAGAACAGATGGATGAGGCGAAAGAGGCGGGGGCCAATGGCTTCATCACAAAACCCCTGTTCTGTTCCAGGCTGATCTACAAGCTCAAGCAGTTTGCGGACGGGAACTGTCAGGAGGCGGATTCCGGGCCGGTGATCCGCGGTTCCTATAAAGGGAAAAATGTGCTTCTTGCGGAGGATAATGAACTGAACCGGGAGATCGTAGCAGAGATCCTCACAGACGCAGGCGCTTTCGTGGATACCGCAGAAAACGGAAGAGCTGCTGTTGAGAAGGTGCGTCAGTCAGAGGAAGGCTTCTATGACCTGATCTTCATGGATATGCAGATGCCGGTCATGGATGGATGTACGGCGGCTGTGAAGATTCGTGGGCTTCCGCGGCAGGATGTGGGGGCAATGCCGATCATCGCCATGACTGCCAATGCCTTTGCCGATGACCGTCAGAAAACCAGGGAAGCCGGAATGAACGGGCATCTGGCAAAGCCCCTGGATATGGAACAACTGCAGTTGGTACTGGAAAAATGGCTTTCCTGAAAAAAGCGCTTTCCATTATGAAAGAACAAAGATATAATGGAACGTAGATACAGAAAACGGCCAAGGGGATATCTATATGAAGAAAAATGTACTGCTGCGGACTAATTTTCTTGTTTGTATTGTTATTGTCATAGGTTTTGTGGTGACATCAGCTATCAGCTACAAATCCAATCAGGGAATTTTCCGAAAGGATATTGAAAGTGTATCGAGACTGACATCTGAAGGTATCTACCATCAGATAGACACCATTTTTACAAAGCCTATCAATATTTCACTGACCATGGCTAATGACAGCCTGCTGAAGGATTTTCTGGAAGGGGAAGAAGAGCATTTGGGAGACCGGGATTTCATTGACACCATGCGGGATTATCTGAACACTTACAGGGATAAGTATGGATATGACTCTGTGTTCCTGGCTTCCGTGAAAACAAAAAATTACTATTATTATAACGGGCTGGACCGGGTCCTCCAGGAAGGAGATCCGGAAAATGTATGGTTCTACAGTTTCCTGGAACAGGACACCGATTATGGGATACAGATCGATAATGACCAGGTAGAGGGAGCCGGTAATGAGGTTACGGTCTTCATCAACTGCCGCATCACAGACGGGGACGGAGACGTAATGGGAGTGGTAGGCGTGGGCTTCCGCGTGGATTCGCTCCAGGCTCTGCTTCAGGGGTATGAGAATGATTTTGGTGTCAATGCCTATCTGGTGGATGAGGAGGGGAATGTTGAGATTTCCGGTACTTATACCAGGTTTCAGGGGGACAGCAATCTGTTCGAGGGATGTGCCTTTGCCAAGCTTAAGGACACCATTCTGGGCAGCCGTGAAGGAACCCAGAATCTGTGGTATTCATCAAAGAAAAGCAGCGGGTATGTTGTCAGCCGTTTTATTGAAAATCTGGGCTGGTACCTGATCATAGACCATGATACAACGAAGCTTAATGAGAGACTGTCGCTGCAGCTTTTAAGGGAAATGACGATCGTGGTAATAACCATCTTACTTGTCCTTATAACGATCACCTCCGTTATACGCAGGTATAATAAGAAAATCATAGAGCTGACTGTGAAAGCGGAGAAGGTGCACCAGGCAGTGTTTAAGGAGGCTACGGAACAGCTTTACGAGAATATCTATGAGTTTGACATTACCCATAACCAGGCAGCCAGTGAAGCTACCTCCGCATATTTTGAAAGTCTGGGGGCACCGCCGGACATACCCTTTGATAAGGCCCTGGGCATCATTGCCCAAAAGCAGATCAAGGAGGAATACCGGGAGGGATATATCCGTACCTTCCATCCGGACAACGTGCTGGAAGCCTTTGAGAACGGAAGAGACAATCTGCAGTATGACTTCATGATCACCACAGACGGAGAGACGTATTACTGGATGCGCATCACTGCCCACATTTTCCGCTGGCAGGAAGATAACTCTGTGCGGATGCTGGTGTACCGCCAGAATATTGATGAGCAGAAGCGGCATGAGCTGTACATGATGGAACAGATGCAGAAGGATTCCCTGACGGGCCTGTACAACAAAGTGGCTACGCAGGAGCATGTGCGCAGGATGCTGGAACAGGGGCCGGATCAATTGTTTGCCTTTTTTATCCTGGATATTGACTATTTCAAAGAGGTCAATGACCGACTGGGGCATGCGGCGGGAGATAAAGTGCTTGTGGAATTTTCCGGGACTCTTGCAGGACAGTTCGGGAAGGATGCTGTCGTGGGCCGCATCGGAGGAGATGAATTTATTGCGTTTTTGTCCGTCACCGGTGCAGAGATGGCAAAAGAGCATGCCGGGGAACTGATACGGGCACTCAGAAACAGGACAGAGGGAGGTGTCAGCATCACTGCCAGCATCGGCGTGGTCCTGGCAGTGGGTAAGGAAACGGATTTTGAGACACTTTACAAGAAAGCGGACTTTGCGTTATATAAGGCAAAAAGACAGGGCAGAAACAGATATGTGATAGCAGCGGCAGACGATGAGAACAAGTAAAAGGAACAGACAGGGTATGGAAACAAAAAAGAATATATTGATCGTGGAAGATGATCTGAAACTGAATAACGGCATTCGCCTGGCGCTGAAAGGACAGGAGTACCATTGCCTGCAGTGTGATTCTGTCCAGGCGGGAAGAACTGCAGTTGATAAAGAGAAGATAGATTTGATCCTGCTGGATATTAACCTGCCTGACGGTAACGGGCTGGATTGGCTGGTGGAGATTCGGCAAAAAAGCCAGGTGCCGGTCATCCTGATCTCAGCAAATAATATGGAGATGGATATTGTCACAGGCCTGAAGCTGGGCGCCAATGACTATATCACAAAACCATTCAGCCTGATGGTGCTCCGCGCAAGGATAGAAGTACAGTTGAGGGAGACAGAGACGGAAAACCCGGAGACCTATCAGACAGAGCATTATGCCTTTGACTTCCGAAAGATGGATTTCCGTGTGGACGGCACCTCTGTGGAGCTGAGCCGAACGGAACAGAGGCTTTTAAGAAAACTGGTGGAAAATCCCGGTGTGGTACTGTCCAGGGAGACACTGACAGATGAAATATGGTCCGGTGATTCAGAGTATGTGGAGGAACACGCCCTCACGGTGGTGATCAAACGGCTGCGGGGAAAACTGCGGGAAGCAGAGCATGAAAACGCTTATATCAGGACAGTCTATGGTATCGGCTATGTGTGGGAGCGGCAGGAAAAGGGTAAAAGAGCATGAATACAACTATGAGCACAGGAATCTGTGTGTGCATCATCCTCTGTCTTCTGGCAGCGCTTGCTCTCGTCCTTGCAGCGTGCAGGGCACGGGAGAAAAAACTGCTGAAACGTCTGCAGGAAATGTTGGAGGATGCGGCAGCAGGAACCTTTTCGGAGGGAAAGCTGGAGGATACGAAAATGTCAGAGCTGGAGAGCGCCATGTGGCGTTTTCTAAATGACAGCTGGTTATCCTCCGTTTCTCTTGCCGCGCAGAAGGAGCGGATACAGTCCCTGATCTCTGACATATCCCATCAGACCGTCACACCTATTGCAAATATAAAAATTTATGGGGAGCTGTTAAAAGAACAGCAGGAAAAGTGGAAAGCCGGAGACCTCTCTGTTCATGAAGATTTTGCAGAGGAGATTGACGCTGTCATAGAGCAGGTGGACAAGCTGGATTTCCTGATCGAGTCCCTGGTGAAATTATCGCGCCTGGAAAACGGTATCCTGGAACTGGAACCACGAAAATGCTGTATCCGGGAGGTTTTGTCTGCCGCAGACAGACAGTTTTCCAAAAAGGCACGGCAAAAAGGAGTCACCCTTACGATTGAGGATTCCACGGAAGAGGCAGTGTTTGACCTGAAGTGGACCATAGAGGCTGTGGGAAATATCATAGACAATGCGGTAAAGTATACGCCAAAGGGCGGCAGTGTATCGGTGCGCGTCCTCCAATATCCCATGTTTCTTCGGCTGGATGTGGCGGATACGGGAATCGGGATCGCGGAGCAGGAACAGGCATCCGTCTTTACACGTTTTTACCGTTCCAGAGCAGTGTCCGGACAGCCGGGCGTGGGGATTGGGCTTTATTTTGCCAGAGAAGTGATCAAAAGAGAAAAGGGATATATCAAAGTTTCCTCAGAACCCGGCAAAGGTTCTACATTTTCTGTATTTTTGCACAGGGGATAATGTGTCAGAACTGATATATTTCTGACACCGGCTGGAAATATTCTTATGGTATAGTCTGTATTGTAATGATACAGGCTATTTTTCGTTGTACGGGAAAACTATCGGAGGGAGAACAATATGGTGATTTTACAGGCAAAAAATTTAAGAAAAGTATACGGCAGCGGGGAGTCGGAGGTGGCAGCACTGGACGGTGTGAACCTGTCAGTTGAAAAAGGAGAATTTCTGGCTATCGTCGGGACCTCCGGCAGCGGAAAATCCACACTTCTGAATCTGCTGGGCGGTCTGGATGTGCCCACAAGCGGAAGCGTGGTCATGGACGGAAAACAACTGGAGTTGCTCAGTGACGATGAGCTGACCATTTTCCGCAGAAGAAAGATAGGATTTGTCTTCCAGCAGTTTAATCTGATCCCCATGCTGAATGTGTGGGAGAATATCATTCTGCCCCTGAAGCTGGATAACAAGAGAGTGGATAAAAAGTATATCCGGGATATCATTGATATTCTGGGGCTGGAGAAAAAGTGTGACAGCCTGCCGGGACAGCTCTCCGGCGGGCAGCAGCAGCGGGTCTCCATTGCAAGAGCCATGGCGATCAAGCCCTCCGTGATCCTGGCAGATGAACCCACCGGAAACCTTGACTCCAGGACCAGCCAGGACGTGCTTGGCATCCTGAAGGTGACAAGCGAACAGTACCGCCAGACCATGGTTATGATCACTCACAATGCAGAGATCGCGCAGATGGCTGACCGTATTGTCCGCATTGAGGACGGAAAAATCGTGATGTGATGGGAGGGATACCAATGGAAATAAGAGAAGAGACGGACAGCAGAATGTGTCTGCGGCACCGGTTTATGAAGAGTTATAAGAAGAACACGCTGGCATTATTCTTCTGTTTTGTACTGAGCATAATACTTATCACATCCCTTCTGATCCTGGTCCATACGAATCATAAGATGGAAAATATACAGGGGAAAATGCTTTTTACAGATGCAGACTGCAGTATATCTGAGATTGACAGCAGTCAGGTGGAAATGCTGGCGTCCGACCCGGAGCTGGAGTGGTATGCGCTGAGACAGCTGCAGTATCAGGAATATCAGAAGGATTCCCCGGATAATCATCTGGACAGAGGGGATGACCGGTACATCACACTGACAGCAGTTGTGGAAAAAGGGCGTCTGCCGGAGGCGGAAAATGAGATTGTAGCAGAGCGGTGGGCGCTGTTAAATATGGGAATCGAGCCTGTATGCGGGGAAAAAATAGAGATATATGATGAGAAGGCCGGCAGCACGGAAGTATGTGACCTGGTGGGGATATTGTCCGATGTGCCGAGTAATAAAAAATACGGGGTGAAAATGCTCTACGCGCCCATAAAGTCTGATGGAGAAGACAATTATTCCGTATTTGTCCGCTTCAAGGATGGGATAAATTATGAGAAAAAGGTGGAGGCTGTCTGCCGGGAACTGGGTATCGAGAAAAAGCAGGTAAAGAAATGTCCGGGGAGGGAAGATTTGCCGGGATTATGGCTGACGGATCTGAAGTTTATCAGTGTTCTGCTGGTGATCACCATGATCATTTTTTACGGTATCTTTCAGATTACCATGATGTCCAGGAGAAACCCCTACGGCATACTCAGGGCCATAGGGATGCAGTCCGGGCAGCTAAGAAGGCTTATTTTATCAGAATTGTATGAGATATTCCTCTTCAGTATTCCGGTGGGAGGCATTCTGGGAGCCGTCATAGCGCTGCTCATTTCCCAATTGTCAGGAGACAGCAGCCAGGAAATTTATCTGAATAATGAAAAGGTATCCTTTGCTCCGGTGATCCCTTTTCTGCAGATCGGAATCTGTCTGGCCGCCATAGCGCTGCTCATCGGTATTGTGGGGTATTTTACAGGAAAGAAGATTGTGCGGGAACCGGTGCCGGATCTGATCGCCAATTATGGCAACAAGGAGAAGGACAGTGTCTTTTCCATGAGGCATTTTCATTGGAAAAAGGACGGGGACAGACACGGAAGGACCTATACGCTGTATTCTCTTGGAAATAAATATATATTGAAAGAGAAGAAGACCTCCGTATTTGTAGTGCTGACTATATGTGCCGGCGTGACATTGTTTACAGGCCTGGCCTACCAGAAGAATATAGCCCAGCACTACCGGGAAGATACCGCGGAAATGTATTATTTAAACGGGCAGTATGAGATGGGAACACTCAGCATAGGAAGTGCATATGATGGGGTTTCCAGGGAGACTGCCGGGGAGATTGCGTCCCTGGATGGAATACGCAGTGTAAAAACACAGTCAGGGATTCCGGTCCGGGTGGTTGATGATAAAGAGGTGAAACGGAACGACACATATTATGATGAGATGAACGAGGCGGTTCTTGAAAATCGGCATTATCCCCTAGCCGGAAATGACGGTACGGACCAGATCTATAAATCAGTCCTGTATGGGTATAATAAAAACGCGCTGGCAGAGCTTAAGAAGTATGTCATAGACGGAGAATTTGACGAGAACGGGCTGAAAGACAATGAGGTCATCCTTTCCGTTCTGCATATGGATGACACAAAAAAGAAAAATAAGTACCCCGGCAATTATAAGGAGGGGACTCCGCTTATGCAGTACCGGGCAGGGGATGAGATCCGGATAAAATATCGTCAGGATTTTGATACGAATCATATGGCCTATGAACAGCTGACAGATACGGATGGCAGTTATAGCTATAAGACGTATAAGGTGGCAGCAATCGTTTCTTTTGCGTACATGTATGACTGTAATATCACGGTGTATCCGCTTTTGATCACCAGTGATGACCAGGTGGAAAAACTCTGTCCGGACAGTCATATACAGCGCATGTACATGGACGGGGAAGAGAATCTGACAGAGGATGACCGGGAACAACTGGAGAGACGGCTGATCCGGCTTGGCAGCCGGTTTCAGGGAATCTCCACCCGGAGTATGATGTCAGATATCCGTAAAAACGAGATGCTTTTCAGAAAACAGATGGTATATGTGGTGGGCATTGCGGTGATCTCTTTTATCCTGGTACTGATCAATGTGACCAACAACCTAAGCTACCGGATGAAAATCAGAACCCAGGAAATCTGTATGCTCCGCGCCATAGGCATGAGTGTGAAAATGATCCGCCGTATGATGATATTCGAAAATATCATGCTTGGGGTTTTCGGTGTGGCTCTGGCGTATCTGGCTTCTGTTCCGGTACTGAGATACCTCTATGGACAGTCGGATATGAGGGCTTTCGGGCACGGGTACCACTTTGATTATACGGCATTCTTTGGTATTTCCTTCATGGCAGTTCTGCTTTGTATTCTGCTGGCCGGCCGTTTATCAAAGGATTGGAAGACGAAAAAAATCATGGAACAGATGAACAAGGTGGAATAGAAGGAGTCAGGAATGGTTATCTGCAGAATGGGAATGATAACATAGAATATTATTCTCTGGAGGTAGATTATGAATAAAATCAGTACAAACAGCCTTATGTCATTTGAACGGTATCTGACAAAAGAAGAAAAAAGCCGGGCCACGGTTGAAAAGTATCTGCGGGATGTCCGTTCCTTTTTCAGATTTTCAAATACAGGCAGCATCAGCAAAGAACAGATGATTGCCTATAAAGAATATCTGACTGACAGGTATGCACCGGCCAGTGTAAATTCCATGCTGATCTCACTTCATAGTTTTCTGCGCTATATTGGACAGCAGGATTGTTGTGTGAAATTATTGAAAATACAGAGACAGATTTTTGCCAAGGAAGAAAAAGAACTGAGCTGTCAGGAATATCAGCGTCTTGTAAAAGCTGCTGGAAATACACGGCTGTCTTTTGTTCTGCGGACCATATGCGGTACCGGAATCCGTGTCAGTGAACTGGAGTATATTACAGTGGAGGCAGTTCGGGAGGGAAAAGCTGTAGTAAGCTGTAAAAATAAAACGCGTGTTATTTTTATCCCTGCCACAGTACAGAAGATACTGTCAAAGTATATTAAAAAATCCTGTCTCAAGACAGGCAGTGTATTTATTGGAAAAAATGGAAAACCTCTAAATCGCAAAAATATCTGGAGAGATATGAAAGGATTGTGTTCAAGGGCAGGTGTAGCCAGATGTAAGGTGTTTCCGCATAATCTCCGCCATCTATTTGCCCGGACTTTTTATCGGGTTGAAAAGGACATCGTGCGGCTGGCTGATCTGCTTGGACACAGCAGTATCAATACCACCCGGATCTACACGATAGAAAACGGCAGGCTCCACAGGGATTGCCTGGAACGCGTACAGATATGTCTCATGACATAATGTCAATTATGTCTCCGATAATAAAACACCTACATAGATTTTTACGGTATTTATTATAACACAGGTAAAATAACAGCTCAACAAAATACAACAAAAACCTGAATCATTCGTCTCAAAAATAAAAAAGAGCACAAAAATAAAGCCGCAGGGATCAAAAAAACACGGCGTTGTTTCTGTGTCCTTTTTTATAAAGTTCGTGGCTATAGGTTACGAAAAAAGTTTCTGATAGGAACCGCTTGATGACATAATTGACATTATGTATCCAGGTATAAAATGCCATAAATTTTTTGAAAACCGGACTGCAGATTGTGTACAGCCCGGGCAGTCAGGAGAATCATATGGCGTCTGGTAATTATAAGAAACAAACATGGGATGAGTGGTATGGATGCGCAAAGGCTTATTATGAAGAAAAGGGGAATCTGCTTGTGCCTGGCAGATATAAGACAATGGATGGCTACAGTCTGGGACGTTGGATTGAAAGGCAGCGTGCCCGCTATAACGGACTTCATGACAATATGATCCATACTGATGAGGTGATTGCTTTAGAGAAGATTGGCATGGTATGGAAACTGGAGAACAGACTTTCATGGGAGCAATGGATATATATGGCAGAGAATTATTACCTGCAATATGGAAATCTGGAAGTACATACTGCCTTTACTGTGGATGGGTATAGGCTGGGTTACTGGGTGAGAGAGCAGAGAAAAAAGCGCAAGGCCGGAAAGCTCACAAAAAAACAGGTACAGGACCTGGAACACTGCGGCATGGTCTGGAGCTGCTATAAAAGAAATGACTGGTTTTACTGGTATACACTGGCAGCGGAATATTACCGGGTACATGGCAGTCTATTGGTTCCATTAAAGTATACGACAGAAAACGGTGATAAACTTGGCAAATGGATATCTGTTCAGAGAGAACGGCGAGCCGGTGTGAAGGGAAGGAAATATTTGGATATAGGACAGATTCAGGCATTAGACAGGATCTCTATGGTTTGGAGACTATAGTTTCCGGGCATCTGCTTTGCGGCAGAATGCCCGGTTGCTTTTTCTTTATTCGGAGACTGACTGCAGGGAGGCAAGAATGCTCTCTTTCAGTTCCTCCAGTTTTTCCATGGAATCTCCCTTAAGAGCGGATTTGATGGTAACTGCAGGTTCCAGCAGCTTCATCTGTTTCATTTCTTCCAGCAGTGCTCTCATCTGTTTGGTGCTGGTCGGTGCCCAGGTACCGTTTTCTATCAGTCCGATGGTGCGGTTCTGCAGATTCAGTGCCTTCATATCATGGAGCAGATTCAGTGCTGCCGGATAGATGCCGCCGTTGTAAGTAGGCGACGCGATCACCAGATGGCTGCAGCGGAAGGCCTCCGCGATCAATGTGGAGACATGGGTGTTGGAGATGTCATAAACGGCAAGATTTCTGACACCTGCCTCCGCCAGTCCGGCGGCCAGGATATCGGCTGCATTTTCCGTATCTCCGTACATGGAAGCGTAGAATACGGCAACCGCCTTTTCCTCCGGCTGATAGCTGCTCCAGTGTGCGTATTTATCCAGAAGATATTCCAGGTTTTCTCTCCAGACAGGACCGTGGAGCGGGCAGATCATACGGATATCAAGACCTGACAGCTTCTTCAGCGCGGATGTGACCTGAACCCCGTATTTTCCCACAATATTACTGTAATACCTGCGCGCGTCAGGCAGCCAGTCTTTGTCAAAGTCCACCTCATCGCTGAACAGATGGCCGTTCAGGGCACCGAAGCTTCCGAAAGCGTCTGCGGAGAAAAGAATCTTCTCGCTCTCCTCGTAAGTTACCATGACTTCAGGCCAGTGAACCATGGGCGCAAAATAAAAACGAAGTGTGTGTGCGCCGAGAGAGATGGAATCGTTTTCCTTCACCGTTATGGTCTTTCCCTCCATATCCATATCGTAAAACTGCTTTGCAAATGCCAGAGTTTTTGCATTTCCCACAATTTTCAGGTCAGGGAAACGCAGCAGCAGCTCTTCAATGTTGGCGCAGTGGTCCGGCTCCATATGGTTGATCACCAGATAATCCAGAGGACGTCCGTCCAGGACATAATAAATATTTTCCAGGAACTGATGGGAGATGGAGGCATCCACAGTGTCAATCAAAGCCGTCTTTTCATCTGTGATCAGGTAGGAGTTGTAAGAAACACCCCGCGGTATGGGAAACAGATTTTCAAAAAGTGCCAGCCTGCGGTCATTGCCGCCAACCCAGCTTATTGTGTCGTTCAGTTTTCGCGTGCAGTGCATAAGTGATTGCTCCTTTCGTAGAGAAACAGCCCGCCGCCATAGGTGTGACGGCGGCAGATAAAATATGTATTTTTTTATATGTTAGAATTTTCTAACCTATAAAAGGATATAACATTTTTATGTAAAAATCAATAGAATCAGAGATTTGTGTATCAGATTTCCGATATCTGATTATTTAAATTGTATATTTCTAAGCTGATAGGATCCACACAGATGCAGGGAATCCCTGAAATAGCCTCCTTTTACCACAAAACAGATTTCCTCCACGATTTCCAGTGTTCGCTGCTCTGCAAGATGCAGCGGAAGTGTAACAGTCTGCCATGAATTGTTTATATTTTGAATAACATACGTAAAATGCATCCATTGTTTTTTGGATGGTTTGATTTCCAACTGTACTTTCTGAATATCCTGTTGTAAAGAACATATATCAAACTCAAAATACTGATAATCGCAGTAATTTGTCGGAGGGATGATAGCCGCAATACTGGCCCAGTCCGGGATTTCGGGACGGAGCCGTACCGGTTCAAAATTCAGATGAACAGCTAAGCTGTTTTCTGAGAAATCCAGGGTTTCCACAGTTTCCTCCCGGCCGCAGGAGGCGAAAATCTGAAAAGACGACAACTCTATACGGGACACCGTAGAAGATACAGCAGGTGACTGCAAAGTGCAGGCTGAGGATGAACCTACCCATATATCACCAAGCACCCGTATATTCTGCGGACCCAGAAACGCCAGTAAAAGTAGCCAGGCCAGGCAGCGAGACACATTTTTTTGGTAAATGGACTTCAGATAGTTTCTGAGTGAATCTGGAATTTCATAAGATTTATTTTCCAGGATATCAGACAGAAACTCAATACATATATCTGATTGAAATGTGTATTTTTTCAGAACCGATGCCACAGTGTTTTCAAAATCGAGGAACAGTTCATTATTATTTGATATTTTTATTAAAATATTTTTCAGAAAATGAACCAGGCCGGATTTTGTAGAACCGTCATATCCGTGACCATTCATAAGCTTACTGATATTTTGATTTTTATTATAATCGTCATTTAGGAACCGCATTTCTGAGGAATCTAAAAGATCATGTCCAAAAAATATGTTGATAAACTGCCAGTTCGTTTTTAAATCTTTCCATGTTTCCAGAGATGTAAGAACAGGCCTTTCCTGTTTTGATCCACATAGCCGTTCTTTTATCATCTTTAAAGTGATAAATTCCATGCTGCTCTCCTTTTTCTTTTATCATAACATAAAAACAGTAAAATGCATTTCAAAAATAGAAATAAAGCATTTTTAATGGGTGAATATCAGTTATTGACCAAAAGGATGAACCGTTACCATATGTGAAATATTCTATATTTACACACAGGGAAATCACAGTATATAAATAGAATCAGGAGGTGTAAGAATGAACATCTATATAAAAAAGGCTTCCGGCATGGATGGTATTGGTCTGGAGGGGTGTACTGCCAGATATGATGAAACAGAAGACAAAATGTCTGTTTATGGAAAGATGGTAAGCCATTCCATAAAAACAGAACAAAGTGATGGTGATTATGAAGTGGGGGTGAATTTTTGTGACAGAAATGATAGTGTTATCTATTCTAAAGATGCCGGGCACTATGGCAGTGCAGCTCGGATGAGGGAGACAACCTTTTATTTGTCACTTATCAATTTTAAGAACAGGATAAATTTTGAAGAGTTGTATTATATAGAACTTTTTGTGTATTTCCGAAAGAAGCAGGATGCGTGATGAACGAGGAGATAAGAAAACTGTACGATAGATTCATACAGGATGAGCAGGAGCAGGACAATATAGGATTGCTGCTGCGCAACGAGGTGCTGGAAATCGTGCAGGCGGAAAAAGATAAGATGGATGAGCAGGAATATAAAAAAATCAGAGACAGAGCTTTTTCTATTGCCGCGGCAGGCGAAGAGGCCGGATTTGTCAGAGGGTTTAGGTATGCATTCCGATTGTTTGCGGAATGTATTTATCACTAAAAGGTTTTAAAAAAGTGAATTAGAGCAGTCTGCTGTTGTTCAGAGAGACGGTTTGCTTCAACTAACAATTTTCTTTGAAGATCTGTTATCGAAAAATCCTCATTATCCGATGCAAAAAACTGTGAGAGTGTAATACCAAAGGCATTACATATTTTTTCCAAAGAAGGAATGGAGGGAATCATATTTTTTCTGTACCATGATGAGATAGTGGACTGGGTTAAACCGGACATTTCGGCAAGTTGATACTCACTCCAGTTTTTCTGTTCTCTGTAGTAGGTGATACGCTCTAAAACATTTATCATAATTTCACCGCCTTTGTATTATATCGTTAATTTTATACGAATTAGTGTTGTATTATAATTGATTTTATCGTATAATTTTAACGAGATAGCAAAATAGTTAACTTACCACGGAAATATGAGTCATTTATAAATTTTTACAGGAGGGTATAGTTATGTACAACCATGAGACTTGTGGAGACTGTAAACATTGTTCTTCATCCGGGTATTGCGATGTGGAAGAGAAATATGTTGATCCGGATTCGAGAGCATGCAATGAGTTTGAAGAGAGGTAAGAAAGCTTATCACAGTACGTTGATAGGAGGAATGTATGGGGATTTTGAGCAGATTTGTAAAACAGAATGACCGTGTAAGCGCTGATTTTGTCAATATTGTGAGAGCCAATGATAATCACGAACCCTGGGCAAAAGATATAATTCAGGAGATGTGGAACAGCAATGACCCCTCGCTTATTCCGCGAATGGATGCCGCAAGAATCCGGATTTATGAAAAAGCTGCATATGGAGGAGACAAAAAAGCGCAGTATTGGATGGGAGTTTCTCTTCGCGGTACAGATATGGAGGAGTCTTTGAGGTGGCTTACACTGCTGGCTGACCAGGGCAATGTGGATGCTATGACAGCAATTGCCATTGGCTATACTGAATATGGTGGTTATGGAGAAGACAGGGAACAGTATAAATATTGGTATAAAAGGGCGGCGGAGGCCGGTGACGGAGATTCGCAGGCGGCATTGGGATTAGAGTACAGATGTGATGAAAATTTTGATGAAGCATTTAAATGGTATAAGATGGCAGCGGAACAGAAGAATCCAAAAGGTTTACTGGGATTGGCACAGATTTATGAGTGGAAACGAGACAAACTTTCTATAGAAAACAGGTATACTCCGGAGGAACGGCGGAAAGCGGAGAGTAAATTTAATGATATTATAGAAAATCTATATGTTGAAGCTGCTAATCGAGCCAGAGACAAAGATGAAATATGTGAAGCATGCAGCCGATTGGGGCATTTTTATAAAAACATTCTGATTTGTGAAAGTCCGACACAGCAGATAGCTAAGCTGGCCGCATATTTTCTATATAGTGCATATTTATATGGAAATGAACATGAACTGAGATGGTTTCAGGAAATAGTTAATAATTATAACATCACTGTAGATACCAATGATATAGAAGCATGGGCAGACCGTGAGAGGCTGTTTGGATAGTTTTTTATAAAAGGAGAAAGAAAATGCTAAAAGAAAAGGATTTAAGAGAATTCAGACCTACATATCGTTATCCGGATGGGACAGGGATTACTCTGCAGTCAATCCAGAACGCAATAAGCAATAAAGCAAATCAATATCAGATTCCTGTGGCTTTTGCCAGCGAAAAAATCAAATCAGGCGGAATGTTAAACTCAAGTGTGGATGATTGTCTGATCTTATATCATCCTGAGCACAAAAAAGATTATTATAACATTGCAATCAGCATAAAAAGACAGGGGACAATAGCTTTTGTATCTGCAAAAGATTTTGGCGAAAGTAAAAACTTGAAAAAGATAAACGCAAAAAGTGCTGCAGGCGCAGCCTTGAAACAAGGATGGAAAAATGCTGGAAAAGAGGGAAATTGGTCTCCGGGCATGTCTCTGGTCAGCGGGGCAATTGGAGGAGCCGTTGGAGCATTACGTGGTCTTGGCGGAAGTAAAGGAAAACAGGAAGAAGAAAACAGCTATTACGGGGCATTAATGCACATTTTGGATGAAGTGATTCGTTGATAATGGAAAGGATGGAATAGATATGGAGAAAGAGATGCATATATGCAGGCACTGTGGCGGAGACGGTAAAATGACATGTCCCAGATGTGGTGGAGACGGAAGGATTCAAAAAGAAACCTGCTATTACTGCCAGGGCGAAGGAAAGGTAGAGTGCAGAGCATGTGATGGAACCGGATGGGTTGAGGATTAATATGTCTTATAAGAAGTCTTGTTTTAACTTCGTTTTTAAGCGAAAAGATAATGAAGTAGTTATATACAATACATTTAGTAAAGCATTGATTATTTTAACAGCAGATGAGTATCAACAATTTGAAAACGATATTTTAGTGGATACAGATATCAGGACGCAATTAGTGGAAAATGGAATTTTAATCAAAGAAAGCTTTGATGAGAAAGGTTTTTTGAAATATTTTCATTATAAAACCAAATTTTCTAACGATACGCTTTTTTTAACAATTGCACCGACATTGGATTGTAATTTTTCCTGTCCCTATTGTTATGAAAACAGACGTCCGGGGAAGATGAGTATGGAGGTGCAGGATGCTGTTATAAAATTCATCGAGAATTCTGTAGAACAGGGTATTAAAAAACTTGATATATCCTGGTATGGCGGAGAGCCGCTTCTGTATATAGATGTGCTTCAATCATTGGCGGGGCGAATCGCAGGTATTGCAAAAGAGAAGGGCTGTATGTTAAGTATGCATATGGTGACAAACGGATATTTACTGAAGAAAGACATTATTGAAATGTTGGATGAAGTAGGTGTTACCAGGATTCAGATTACTTTAGATGGGTTAAAAGAGCATCATGATAAGAGCAGACCACTGAGAAATGGAAATGGAACTTTTGATCATATAATGAAAAACTTATCTTTATTTGAAGACTCACCGATAGAAGTAGTTGTACGAATGAATGTAGATCGTCATAATTATGGTGATTTTAAAAAGTTAAAGGAAAAAATTTCATTATTGAATAATCCCAATATAGAAATTTATCCATCACCTGTTGAAGATTTAAATAAAGATGTGGTCAATGAATTGAGTGATTTCATGACAACGGAAGAATTTGAAACCTTTACCATGAAGACATGCGAAGAAGGAAGCCTGTCAGCAGAAGATTTTGCTGTTATGGATGATCGATACTGTTTTTGCACAGCAGAGACAGAGAATTGTTATGTGATTGATGAATTGGGAGATTTTTACAAATGCTGGGATGAAGTTGGGAGAAAAGAGTATAAATGTTTTAACATTTTAGAGCCGGATAGTATGAATTACACTAATATTTCCAAGTTTGTAGCAAACGATCCATTTGCGGACGAAAAATGTAATACATGTGTATTCTTACCTCTTTGTTTTGGCGGCTGTAAATTTCAAAAGGCTCATCTTAAAAAGTCAGTATGTGGTTTCACAGAGGAATCACTAAAAAAATATCTGGAAATTGCATACTTTCAATAAATAATCAGGAGGTGAAATAATGAAAGTGATACAGAAAGCAAAAACATCCCCAAAGTCTTATTGTAAAAAGCGTACTGCGGGAATGAGTTGTCTGGCTACTTGTAAAAAGTGTCCCCCAATGACATGTTGAGAATTGCGTTTGTAACGGTTTGGCTGGATTAGCAGTTACTTTTATTTAATGATAAGGCGAGGCTTTTATAAGTCTTCGCCTTATCGTTTTATAGAGAGGAGGTCTGTAAATATGTGGTATTGTTTTATCTTACAGGAATTAACTGTGATGCAGAAAGAGGAATCTTTCAATATTCAAGCCAGATATGCCAGAAGGATAAATAAATTTTTGTGTTGTGATTTGGAAAATGAAAGCGTCACAGATCAATTTGGACAATCAGTCAGCATTGAGCAACAACGTGTTGTTTTACGTTCAACATATGAAAATATGTTCCATGGATTAGATATATTAAAACACCATGGAGCCCTATTACTTGAGGATAAAGAGGATATTCTTCATATCCTGTATTGGGAACATACGGTTTCGTCGCGAAGAAAAATATTTTCTGTGAATTATAAAGATATTTTAAAAAGAAATTTATCCCAGGATATAATAGATTTATTAAATAAAGAGGAGAGGATTTTTGTTAAATCCAGGCGGAAAGGTTTTTCCGCGGTCATCGCTTCAGCGATATTATGGAATGGTGATAATAGATTAGAGGATTTATTAAAGACTTATGGTGTTTCTCATAGTGAGGATATCATGCTCTCAAAATGTTATGATATAAAAACAGATTCGATTGGAAACATGGAATCCAGACATATAGTTATAAAAAACGAAATACGTAATTCATCAAGAACATTACATTCTGTAAAGCATAATGTACCAGCCAGTCTTTTGAAAAATGCACAGAAGTTAGTTGATATAATTTCGTCATGTGATAATTTTCCGCATAATTATGTCCTTGACGTAGGATGTTTTATAGAGGAT